>SAMEA104315430__coassemble_87_pt1 | contig 58933 bp, 46 predicted proteins | sample SAMEA104315430__metabat2_low_PE_026 | metagenome-assembled genome bin SAMEA104315430 (sample SAMEA104315430) | gut metagenome | biome: Monkey gut; feature: monkey-associated habitat; material: faeces | place: China | collected 2013 | reverse complement strand
ATGGTGATATTGTAACTTTCCGTCCAGATTTAAATGCAGAAAGAATGGAAAATTCCTGCCGTCGTCTTGAAATGCCTGTTTTTCCAAAAGAAAAATTTATAGAAGCAGTATTGAAAACAATTGAAGCAAATAAAGATTGGGTTCCTCCTTATGGAAGTGGTGCAACTCTTTACATTCGTCCATACATGTTTGGTTCATCTTCTGTAATTGGAGTTAAACCTGCTGATGAATATCAGTTTAGAATTCTTGTTACACCTGTTGGACCTTATTTTAAAGGCGGAATTAAACCTATCAAAGTTCGTATTTCTGATTTAGACCGTGCAGCACCTCATGGAACAGGTGATATCAAAGCCGGGTTGAATTACGCAATGAGCCTTCACAATATTGTTGATGCACATAATGCCGGATATGCAGAAAATATTTATCTTGACCCTGCAAGCCACACTTATATCGAAGAAACTGGTGGAGCAAACATTATTTTCATCACAAAAGAGGGAAAACTTGTTACTCCAAAATCTGATTCCATTTTACCTTCTATTACACGACGTTCTCTTTTGGTTGTTGCTAAAGATTATCTCAAAATGGAAGTAGAGGAAAGAAAAGTTTCAAAAGAAGAACTTGATGATTTTGTAGAATGTGGACTTTGTGGAACTGCAGCTGTTATTTCTCCAATCGGTCAGATTGATGATCATGGTAAATCTATTGTGTATAATGATGGTAAACCAGAAATTGGTCCAAGACTGAAAGAAATCTACGACACATTGACTGGAATTCAGATGGGAAGAATTGAAGCTCCTGAAGGCTGGATTTACACTATTTAAGTTCAGTAAGAGTTTTTATTCGTTTGATTAATAAAAAAGGCTGTCTTGCAGATTATTTTTGCAAAACAGCCTTTTATTTAAGGTTTAATACAAACCTTAAAAACGGAGAAGTCAAGGCTTTAAGCGACAGCGTGCCTTGACTCGACGTATTTTTAATTAAGTCAATACTTGTTTGTCTTATGCTTTGTTTGTTTTGACTTATTCCGTTTTATTTTATTTTTCGTAAGAAAGCATCTTTGTAACCGTAACTTCTAAATCTTTCAAGTACAACTGCATATTCGTCCACAGAAAGTGGTCCAACCATAATTTGTTTTCTTATGCCGCCTGCCATCGGAACAATTGTGATAGGGTAGTTTTTGCTGTATTTATTTACTATTTCCATTATATTTGCATCAATAGAAAGTGTTGCAATTTGAATGTAGTATTTACCTGATTCCAAATCTTTCAGACTTCCAACCATATATTTTTCGTATGACAGAACTTCTGGCAACTGTTCGATTTCAGTTTCTTCTGTGATTTCAGGTTTTTCTTCAGAAACTGATTTTGTTTCTGTTGGTGTCTGTGCAATTTGTTCATCAAAAGATTCCGTTTTTTCTTCAGTAGTTTCTGTTTGAGTTGCTTCGCTTGTTTCCTGTTCATTCTGAACTGGTGGCATAGAATCTGTTGGAATAAGAACAATTGCTTCATATTCTTCTTCTTTTGTTTCCTCTATTTCAACAAATTCTTTATCTTCTGAATTTTTTTCATCTTCTGTTTCTGTTTCATTCTGCAAATCTACTGATTCTTCTGTCAGTTCAACATCTTCAAATTCTGTATCAGAGATTTCTTCTTCTACTGATTCTGGTTGTTCAGGTTCAACTTCCTGTTTTTTTTCTGTTTCTAGAGGTACAGCCAGATTATCTTCAAGAGGTTCAAGCTCTAAATCATCAAGAATTTCTTCTTCATTGTAATCATCGATGTCTTCTTCAAAAGCTTCAGTATTTGGAATCTCTTCTGCAATTTCAGATTCTTCTATATCTGCAGGTTTTTCTTCATTGGAAGGTTCAGAATGTGTTTCTTCTATAATTTCTTCTTCGAATGAATTTGGGACAAGTTCCTCTATTTGTTCTTCTGCTTCTTCTTCAAAAGGTTCTTCTTCAATTGAATCTTCCATAGTTTCTTCAGAAAGTTCTTCTTCAAATGATTCTTCTATTGATGATTCTTCTGAATTCTCTTCTTCAAATGATTCTTCCTCTGTTTCATATTCAGATTCTTCATCATTTTCATCAAAAGATTCTTCGGTTTCAGTATCATTATCAGAGTCATTGTCTTCTAAAGTTTCTTCAATATAATTGTCTTCAGAGAATTGTTCATCGGTATTAAAAGTTTCTTCGAATTCTTCAGTTTCTTCTGTAAGTGCTTCTTCTTCTGATTCAGTTTCGATTTCTGAAGATGATTCATTTTCATCAAGATCCGATTCATCGAATTCGGTTTCATTGATTTCCGAAGTTTCATCTTCAAAACCATATTGTTCTGTTTCATCCTCTGTTGATTCATTGTCCAGTTGAGCAAGATTTTGTTTTGCAATTACAGCTGTTCCGTAAACTCTTTCATCTTGTCCCGAACGTTTTGTGATTTTAACAATATTGTTAGAATCCTTTTCAATTCCAATTGCCTGAGCTGCTTCTGGAGTTATCATTATAGCAACTCCTTCTGAAGGATCAAGCGCTCCAATTACGAGAAGGTCAACAGTGTTTTCACCTGTAATATTTGCTACACTGATTATATCTCCAGGCAAATATCCGACAGTTTTAGCAAATAATCCCTGTGGAAATTCTCCCTGCTCGACTACAATCACTCTGCCATCCAAGGATGGACTAAATGATGCAAACATGAAACATGCTGCAAGTATAATCACTACCTTTCCAATAATGTTCTTAAAATTTTTCATATCCTACCCATCCTTAGGTTATTTATTTTTTAAAACTTTATTTATTTGTAAAACAAGATTCGAAGAAATTTTTTGTAAATCATCTTTCTTGTGTTCAGCCTTAATGTTTTGCAGTGTGTTATCTGCAATTTTTATGCCAGTTGATGCATTCGCAATAATATAATTAATGCTTTTCAATTCAGAATTATTCGCAGTGTTTTCATCATTTTGCTCAAAAAATAAGTTTATTTGTATGAAAATATCTGAAAAACCATTAAAAGCATCTTTTATTCCAGTTTTAAAAAGTGTTTCATCTTGATTTTTTGAATTTGAAATTGTTGCATTTGAATTTGTAACAATATATCCACAATCAAAAAAACTATTTAAAACTTCATCTTCTATTGTAAGTGACTGTTCCGTAAGTTCTTTTGCCGCACTGTCATGCTGAACAATCTGAAAACAAAGTTGTCTTGCAAAACAAAATGTGCTTAAAAAACTGATAAAACCAAATAATGATATTTTTTTAATGTTTCCCATAAATCACCCCAATTCAAGTTTTTTCTATCATCAAATATAACATCGGTGAAAAATGATTTTTGGTTTAGATATTTTTAATAAAAATACCTTATAAAATGATTGAAAAATCTTCTTTATATATGGTAAAATGTCTTAAAATTTGCGTTGCAAATTTATTTATATTGCAATTTCTATGTTTCATTTTATAAAATAGAAATTGTTTATCGTGTGTAAGGTAAAAACAGCTGAAATAATGTGGCTTTTATCTTACCTAAAGTTTGCGTTGCAAACTTTTACTATAAACTGCTGTTCCTCATTTCATTACGGAACAGTGTAAAAAGTCAATTGATTGGTAATGCAATTTTCTTGACTTTTTATGGGAGCTATTAATGACCTACACAGCAGAAGTAGAACATATGTGTCCTTTGGCAAAAGGAGCATATCACGGACCTGCCCCAATTCCAGAAGAAGGTGAATGGGTTAAGGTTAAAAAAATTGAAGATGTTTCCGGATTTACACACGGAATCGGTTGGTGTGCACCACAGCAGGGTGCCTGCAAGCTTTCTTTGAACGTTAAAAACGGTATCATTGAAGAAGCTTTGGTTGAAACTATCGGTTGTTCTGGTATGACACACTCAGCAGCTATGGCATCTGAAATCCTTATTGGAAAAACATTGCTTGAAGCCTTGAATACTGACCTTGTTTGTGATGCTATTAACACAGCAATGCGTGAACTTTTCATGCAGATTGTTTACGGTCGTACACAGTCAGCTTATTCTAAAGACGGACTTAAAGTTGGTGCTTCTTTGGAAGATCTTGGAAAGAATCTTCGTTCGCAGGTAGGAACTATGTTTGCAACTCGCAAAACTGGTCCTCGCTACCTCGAAATGACAGAAGGTTATGTTGAAACTATGGCTGTTGATAAAGACAATCAGGTTATCGGTTACAACTGTATCAACTTCGGAAAATTGATGGATGCTCTCAAAGCTGGAAAACCTGCTGAAGAAGCAATTGCTGGGGCTCGTACACACTACGGTCGTGTAACAGAAGATCAGGGTATGGTAAAACTTATCGACCCTCGCAAAAACTAGTGTAGGAACGGAGGAATAAAATATGTCATTGTTTGAAGATTACGAAGGCCGTATCCCACAGGTAAATAAGGCTCTTAAAGAATATGGTTTTGCAGAAGGTGAAGAAGGACTTCAGGCTGCACGCAAACTTTGTCAGGACAGAGGATTTGATCCTTACGAAATCTGTCAGTCAACTCAGCAAATTTGTTTTGAAGATGCAAAATGGGCTTATGTTTTGGGTTCTGCAATTGCAATCAAAGAAGCAGAAAAAACTGGCGACAAAACAGGTTCAACAGCTGCTGCAAACATCGGTAAAGGACTTCAGGCATTCTGTTTGCCAGGTTCTGTTGCTGATGACAGAAAAGTAGGTCTTGGACACGGAAACCTTGGTGCACGTCTTCTTTCTGAAGAAACACAGTGCTTTGCATTCCTTGCAGGTCATGAATCTTTCGCTGCTGCTGAAGGTGCTATCAAAATCGCTGCAAATGCAAATAAAGTCCGCAAGAACAAACTTCGCGTTATTTTGAACGGTCTTGGAAAAGATGCCGCTCAGATTATTTCACGCATCAACGGCTTTACCTACGTTCAGACAGAATTTGATTATTTCAATGGTGAAGGAACAGACAAGGCTTTGAAGGTTGTAAAAGAAGTTCCTTATGGAAGCAATCCTGACCGCCTTATCGTAAAATGTTACGGTGCTGACGATGTTCGCGAAGGTGTTGCAATCATGTGGCACGAAGATGTTGATGTTTCTATTACTGGTAACTCAACAAACCCAACTCGTTTCCAGCATCCTGTTGCAGGAACTTACAAAAAAGAACGTCTTTTGGCTGGTAAAAAATACTTCTCTGTAGCATCTGGTGGTGGTACAGGTCGTACTCTCCATCCAGATAACATGGCTGCAGGTCCTGCTTCTTACGGATTTACAGATACTTTGGGACGTATGCATTCTGACGCACAGTTTGCAGGAAGTTCTTCCGTTCCAGCTCACGTAGAAATGATGGGCTTTATGGGAATGGGAAACAACCCAATGGTAGGCTGTACAGTAGCATGCGCAGTAGCTGTAGCTGGTTCTTTCTAATGAAAAACTGTTATTAAAAAAAAAGGCTTTTTGTCAAAGAAAAATTCTGACAAAAAGCCTTTTTTTTAGAAAAATGAGATAAAATTACAACATTTTGAGGATTACGTCTTTGGGCATGTAACCTACTGTGCTTCGATCTAGTTTTCCGTTTTTGAAAACAGCAATAAACGGTATGCTCATGACATTGTATTGCATTGCAAGTTCCTGTTCTTCATCAACATTGATTTTGCCAACTTTAATCTGCGGATTTTCCTGTGCAATCTCGTTGATAATTGGGGAGAGCATTTGGCATGGTCCGCACCAGTCAGCAAAAAAATCCAGCAAAACCGTTTTATCCGATTCCAATACTTCTTTTTGAAAATTTTCTTTTGTTATTTTAATTTCTGACATTTTTTACACCTCATTTAAAAGTATATAATTGAAAATAATGATTTTATAATAAAAAGATAAGTGATATTTTGTGATTAATCAAGATAAATGTTATTTATTTGTCCGCTTAGAGTGTCTATAAGAATGCGTGTCAGGTTAATTCCAGATTTTTGCAGACGAAATCGCAGAATGAACAAATGTCGCTGCACTTTCCTGGAAGTTTTTTGCCCTGTGCACGAAGTCTGTCTTTTATTTCTTTTCTGATGTTTGAAAGTCCTGTTTCATAGCAAAGTTTGACCATTTTATTTTTTGCAGCATTTTTCATTACCGTTTCAAAAGTGTCATCTATGGTGCCGATAAAGAGTTGTTCATTTTCGTTTGCAAAACCACAGCATGGTGCAATTTTTCCATTTGAATGAATGTATAATACTTGTCCTGGTCCTTCACAGTAATCTTCTTTGAACCAAAACGGACTTTTCCATGCTCTTGTGTCTTTGGAAGAAAATGTTTGTGGAAGTATGTAAACTGGAATTTCAGGATGTCTTTTAGTAAACTGTTTAAACATTGCGTCCCATTTTTTTGCATTTTTGAGGATAACTTTTTGTATGGCATGATTTTCCGGGGGCGTTGCGGGGGTGTCCCCCGCTGAGAGGGGTATGGAGGCAACGAAGTGCCGACTAGGGGAGAGACTTCTCCCCTTATATGGTTTTACGCTTTGAATATTAATGCTTTCTTTTCCAAATAAACTTTGTACTTCTTCTATGAAATGTTCGATTTTCTGGGGATTTTGATTGTGAAAAATGTCCCAGCTCAAGCCAATTTTACCATCGTATCCTGCTTCCCAAATTTTTTGGAGTGTGGAGTGAAGTTCCTCGGAAGTTTTCCACCAGGTTCCATTTGTCATAATCTGGTCGAAAAGAAGATCGAGTTGAACTGTTTTTTTGATTATTGAAAGGAGAAAATCAAGGTTTAGAAATGGTTCACCACCTGAAAAACCGACTTTTTTGATGTATGGAGCAGAAGTGTCTAGAAAGGAAAGTGATTTTTGCGTGTCTAGAGTTGTTTTGCTTTGGCTTACAAAACAGTGAGGACAGTGAAGGTTGCATTCTGCTGTGGGGCAAAAAATAATTTCTTGAGGATTAAACATTTTTTTATTTTACTGTTTTTTTTGCAAAGTTTAAACTCCTGTGTGAAGATTTTGTGTGGAGACTCTGCATGGAAAGTCCTGTGGAGATTTTGTCGTTTTGGATGGAGTAATTGCGGTGAAGAGGAAAGTTTTTGTTGACTTAGTGGAATCTTTTCGGCGAAGTTTATGTTTTTTTGTCTTCAAACAAAAATGTTTTGTGATGTTTGATTTTTTATAATGCGTTTGGGGTGTGCTACTAGATTTTCTACTATAAAAATATTATTATAGAAAAGAAATAATTTCGGCTGCGGTTTAGAACTTGATTCTGTTTCTGTAGCAAATTTTTTTAAATTTCAGAGGTTTTTAAAATGATTAAAACTGTAAAAGATGTTGATCTTAAAGGTAAACGCATTATTATGCGTGTTGATTTTAACGTTCCTATGAAGGACGGAGTTGTTCAGGATGATACTCGTATCATGGCTGCACTTCCTACTATTAAATATATTCTTGAGCAGAATCCACGTTCGCTTGTTCTTATGAGCCATCTTGGTGATCCTAAAAAGGATGTTAAGAAAGCTCAAGAAAAAGCTGAAAAAGCTGGTAAAACTTGGACAGATGCTGATGCTGAAAAATTTATCAACGGTAAAAACCGCATGGCACCAGTTGTAAAATATTTTGCTGAAAAACTTGGAAAAGATGTTACTTTCCTTCCTGATGCTCTTGGTCAAAAAGATGCAATTGATGCACTTCCAGAAGGTGCTGTTGCAATGCTCGAAAACGTTCGATTCCACAAAGAAGAAACTTCTAAAGATTCTGCTGAACGTGATGTTATGGCAAAGGAACTTGCTTCTTATGGTGATATTTTTGTAAACGATGCATTCGGTACTGCTCACCGTGACCAGGCTTCAACTGCTTCTATTGCAAAATTTATGGGTTGTGAATCTGTCGGCGGATTTTTGATGGAAAAAGAAGTTAAATACATTCAGCCAATGGTAGAAAATCCTCCAAAACCACAGGTTGCAATTATCGGTGGTGCAAAAGTTTCTTCTAAGATTGCTGTTTTGGAATCTCTTTTGAAAAATGCTTCTGCACTTGTAATAGGCGGTGGTATGGCTTACACATTCTTGAAAGCTCAGGGACATAAAGTTGGAATTTCTCTTGTAGAAGATGATTTTATTGATACAGCTAAAAAACTCCTTTCTGATGCTGAAGCTAAAGGTGTAAAAATAGTTCTTCCTGTTGACCATGTTGCAGCTGATAAGTTTGATGCAAATGCAACTCCTGTAGCAGTTGACGGTGTTGATATTCCTGATAATCTTATGGCAATGGATGTTGGTCCAAAAACAATTGAACTTTACAAAGAAGTTCTTTCTACTGCAAAATCTATTGTATGGAATGGTCCTGTTGGTGTATTTGAATTTGAAGCTTTTGCAAAAGGAACTGCTACTGTTGCTCAGCTTGTTGCAGAAGCTACTGGTCGTGGTGCTATGACTGTTGTTGGTGGTGGTGATTCTGTTGCTGCTGTAAACAAGTTCAACTTGGCTGACAAAATGAGTCACGTTTCTACAGGCGGCGGTGCTTCTTTGGAATTCTTGGAAGGAAAAACTTTACCAGGCATTGCCATTTTAGCATCTAAATAAAAATTTGCAGTTTTCCTTGTGAAAACTGCATGGCCACCTGAGGTGAATGTTTATTTTAAACATAATACAACGGGTGGCCAGCGACAACATAATATTCGCAGTTTACGGAAAGTAAACTGCGCGGCCACCTAAGGTGAATTTTTGTTTTAAACATAGCACAGCGGGTGGCCAGCATCTAAATAAAATTTGCAGTTTTCCTTGTGAAAACTGCGCGGCCACCTGAGGTGAATGTTTATTTTAAACATAATACAACGGGTGGCCAGCGACAAAATAAAATGTGGGGCGTTGTGGGGCAACTTTGGAATTATTTTTGCCCCGCTAGAAAGGGTAGGCCGCAACGTAGTGCGGCCGAGGGGAAGACTTTCCCCTCCTTTATAAAAATATTTATATAGAAGGAAAATTATATGGCTAGAACTCATTATATTGCCGGAAACTGGAAAATGAATACTACTAAGGCTGAAGCTGTTGCATTGGCTAAAGATTTGGTTGAACAGTTGAAAGGTAAAACAAATAAATTTATGATTGGTGTTCCTTTTGTTTATCTTGATGCTGTGGCTCAGGTTGTAAAAGGTTCGAATATTATTTTGGCTGCTCAAGATTGTGCTGCAACTGATAATGGTGCTCACACTGGTGAAGTTTCATGCGAAATGCTTAAAGATATTGGCTGTTCCTGCGTAATTCTTGGTCACTCTGAACGCCGCCACGAAATTGGTGAGTCTGATGAACTTATCAACAAAAAAGTACGCAAGGCTTTGGCAAGCGGTCTTGAAGTTGATCTTTGTATTGGTGAACTTTTGGCTGAGCGTGAAGCTGGTGAAGCTGAACAGGTTTGTGCTTTCCAGCTTTCTGCAGGTCTTGCCGGCGTTACTGCTGAACAGATGAAAAACGTTACTATTGCTTACGAACCTGTTTGGGCTATTGGAACTGGTAAAACTGCTACTCCAGAAGATGCTCAGGCTATTCATAAGTTTATCCGTGGTTATATTGCAAAACTTTATGACCAGAAAGTTGCTGATGAAGTGATTATTCAGTACGGTGGTTCTATGAAGGCTTCTAATGCTCCTGAACTTTTGGCTCAGCCTGATATTGACGGTGGTTTGATTGGTGGTGCTTCTTTGAAAGCTGAAACTTTTGTTCCAATCTGTGTGTTGTAATTTTACGGATTATTCTTGTGTAAAATTTGTTTTGTTAAATTATAAAAAAAGAGTCAAGGCAATGTTTCTTTTTGCTTTGACTTTTTTTTTTATTCTAAAGCTTTTCACTCATAATGATTTTTTTTATTCTGATGAGATTTGTTGTGTAGATTCTGAAAGTGTAGTTTTAGACTGTCGTTTTTTCTTGAGGATTAATAATAGTTTTTCTATGATTGCCGTGAGCGCTGAAAATAAAACAAAAATAGTAATCCATTCAAAAAGATAAGTCGTTACAGATTTAAATGTGATTTTTGGTCTATTTTTGCCCATACCTGGACCACGTCCCATTCCTTGTCTTTGACCAGCGCCTTTGCCTTGTCCATTTTGCATTCCTTTACCGCCATTTTCCGGTCCTTTTCTCTCTTGTGTACCTGCATGTTCGGATTCGTGGTTTTCTTCCATAATAAAGTTGCCAGAAACATCACGGTTTTCAGGTGTCATCTGTTTTCCTATTGAAGGTTTTGAGAAAATAATGGTGAGCCAGCGGGGTAATGATGATTTTGACAGATTGATTGCGCCAAAAATCATGAGGATGCCGAGGAAAACGGAAAGTGTAATCTTTGCAGGTTTTGGAAATTGCTTTTTTCCTTTTTTGCAGAGCATGTTTTTTATCCAGTTCCAGTGAAGTCCAATGTGAACACTAATCAGAACGGCAAAAAGTCCGCCTGTGAAAAAGTGGAAACGAGTGGCTGCTTTTGGCAAAAATGCAATTTTGGGATTAAAAAATTTGTTTATTCCAATTCCTGTGAATAAGATTGCTACGGTGTCTATCAGCAGGAGAATGTCAATAATGTAAGACAGACGCATCTTAAAAGGTGTGTCTTTTGCAAATATTTTTTTTGTGATTGCTTTGACCCAACTGAAATTGATGATAAAATGAAAAATGAAAAGCAGACATACGATAATTCCTCCGATTTCATGAACAGAAAGTGTGAGTACGTTCTTTTTGAACATTAAAATCAAAAGAGCAGACATAATAATGTCTAAAATAAGTTTAAAAGTGTTTTTTTTCATAATAAAAATGTTAAAATACTTTTTTTGATTTTGCAATAAAAAAAAGTGTTATTTTGTTGAAAAAGGCGTTATTATCAAAATGATGATAAAATGGTAAAAAAGGGAATTTATAATAGATGATATCATTGACGAAAAGATTGTTTTTCATTAAAATTAATAGCACTTTATAATATTAGAAAAAATAATTGGAGAAATATATCATGGGTGTTATTGGTACAGTTCTTTTAGTTTGTTTTGTAATTGTTTGTCTTTTGCTTGTTCTTCTTGTTTCTGTTCAGGATGATGGAGAAAATGGAATGGGTGGACTTATGGGCGGTCGTGGAACTGCTGCATTTGGTTCTCATTCTGCAAGTGTTTTGACAAAAACTACAATGGTTTTCGTAGTTTTGTTTTTTGCTTTGTCAGTTGGTCTTGCTTTGGTAAATAAAACTCCAAAAGTAAAAGGAGACCTTGTTCCTGTTGTTGAAACTCAGACAGAAACTGAAGCTGCTTCAGAATCTTCTAGTCAGTGGTGGTCTTCTGAAAGTGAATCAGAAGCTGTTGCTGAATAATTAGATTTATGGGAAATCAACTTTTGAATTCTTTTTTAGAACTATTAAAGTTGATTTTCAAAAATATTATAGATAACTGGTGATATAAATGCTTGGCAGTTTGATTACTCCTTCCAGGGTTAAGCTGAATCTTGAAAGTACAGAATGGGATGAATGTTTTTCAGAATTACTTGAAGTGATGATTGAAAATAATCCTAAAATTGTGCGTACGCAGGCAATTTCTGCTTTGGTTCAGCGTGAAGAGAAAATGAGTACAGCTGTTTTTCCAAGTGTTGCAGTTCCACATGCTACCTGTAATTCGGTTAATGAAACTCAGATTGTGCTTGGCATTAGTTCCAAAGGCGTTGATTTTGAAGATTTAAACAATTCTGGAAAAAGTGTAAAAGTAAATCTTGTTTTTCAAATACTTTTTGATGAAAATAATTCTGCAGAACATCTTCATGTTTTAAAAGATATTTTAGAACTGGTAAAAAATCCGAAATTCTTGGATAAGGTGCTCAAATCAAAAAATGCAGAAGAAGTTTGTAAAATAATTCAGGGAAAATAACTTTTGATGATTTATTTCGTTTAGGTTTGTACTCCCGAGGATTAATGAGTTTTTTATCTACAGACAGATTTTAAAACTTTGAATTTTTTTATGGGTGGTTTTTATGATAACTGATAATCCTGAACTTGACGCGATAAATCATCTTCTTGAAATTGAAAAAAATGCTTCTATATTGGTGAATGAAGCTCATGTTGAATCTGACAAACGCATTTCACAGGCTCGCACACAATTTTCTGCAAAATATAAAGAAAATCTTGAAAAAATTACAGAAGAACTGGAATCTGAATATAAGAATAAGATGGATTCAATTTCAAAACAGTATGAAGATGAGCTTGCTGAATATAAATCATCACTAGAAAAAAAAGTGCAGAATAAAAAAGACTTTTCTGAATTGTTGGATAAACTACTTTCGAATTGATTGTCAGGAATAGCAAAATGGATAAGAAAAGTGCTGATGAATTTATTTTTGCTAAATTAAGCGGAAAGTTGAGAAAAAGTTTTGTAGGTGAACGAACAAAGCTTCTTTTTGAACCGAAAAATCTTTCTGAATTATGGACTTTGATTTTTAACTCTCCGTCTCCTCTTGTTCCTGAAACTATGCTTGCTCAAAAAATTGAAGCTGAAGCATATAACCGTTTTTTTGCTGATTATGTTGATTTGGTTAGACTTTATGATAAACCAAGTCCTGTTGTTATTGATTTGCTTTGTGAATATGATGTTGAGAACTTAAAACTTGTTCTTGCAGCCCTTTGCAATGAAGAACAGAAAATGCCTGCGATTGCTGATTTACAGGAATTTGCGCAGTGTGATTTTGTAAAATGGCCTGACATTCAGAAAATTACACAGAAAACTCAGTTTGAATGGTTGAACCGTGTTCCCGACATCCATCACATTAATCAGATTGATTTTAAGCTTGATATTCAGGTTATAAAACATTTGTGGAAATCTTTGGAACATGAATCTGGCGAGATAAAAGCTGTTTTGGAAGATTTATTCTATACTGAATTTATCATCAAAAATGTTGTCTGGATGCTGCGTCTGAAACTTTTTTATAAAATGGACAACGCTCAGATTGCAGATAAATTGATTTACGTTACTTCCCGTGCTGATGAAAAAGACCCTGTTGCCGGTCCTGTAATTCATCTTTTAAATCTTCCGCTTGATGAATATGATACTTGGAGTCATTGGAAATATCATGATTTGCTTAATCCTTTTGAACCGGGTGTTCCTTGGAAAATAAATCCACTTTGGATAGAAAAAAAGAACAGAGTCAAACTTACACATAAAGCAATTTCATATTTTCATCAGTATCCTATGTCAGTTTGTACTCTTGTCACTTGGAATAAAATAAAAGATTATGAACTTTCGTGCATCAGAGCTGCGGTAGAAAGAATAAGATTAAATATTGAGCCTTCTGAGGCGATGAAAACAGTTGGCATACCACAAGATGGAGGTGCAAATGGCTAAAACTACTAAAATGAAACTTTTGGAGTTGATGGTTTTAAAAGAAGATGTATCAGCTGTGATTGAATACATTGGAAAAAGAGAGTCGTTCCAGTTTCAGACAAAGGAAAATCAAAAGAAAAAATCTGATGGTGAACTTGCACAAAAAATTTCGAATGTTGACAGTCAGCTTTATGATGAATTATGCAGGATTTACAAAGATTTAGGTTATGAAGATAAAAATTTTGATTTGAAAAATAGTTCTATACCTACTGACGAAGAAAGAAGTCAAATTACAAAATTGATTTCTGCATATCGTGATTTGCAGCAGAAAATTCAGGAACAAAATGAAAATTTTACAAAAGTAGATGCTGCATACACAGAAGCTATGGCTTTTTCAAATCTTCAGGTTTCTTTTTCGGAACTTGATCATCTTTCTTTTTTATCTTTGAAAATCGGTAAGATTGCTGAAACTGATTTTGAACTTCTCAAAAATTCACTTGAAGGAACTGCTGTTGTTATTCCGCTTGGTAATGTAAAATCTCATATTCTGGTTGCCTCATCAAAGAAAAATCGTTTTGCTCTTGATGCTGAATTGAAAAAAGTACATTTTGTGGAAATGTCTGTTCCTCAGGATTTTAAAGGCGTGCCAGAATCTGTTTTGGATGGTTTGAAAAATAAAAAATTTGAAGCTGAACAGATGCTTGAAGAACTGAAAACTGAAAAAGCAAATTTTGCTCAAACTCATAAAGAAAAACTTATTCGATTGATTAGTTCTCTGGCGATTGCTGTTCAGATTGAAAATGTTAAACAAAATCTTGAATCTACTGAATTGGTGTATAGAATTGCTGGTTGGATTCCTGCAAAAGAATGTGAATCTTATATGAAGGATTTGGATAATCTGACGGAAAGCAGAATTGCAATCAGAGCATATGAACCTTTTGAAGTGCCTGCTATTCTGTCTGGCAAAGAAGAAGTTCCTGTAAAATTGACTCACGGAAAATTTGTTCACAGTTTTGAAAGAATGATTTTTTCTTATGGTTCTCCTGTTTATGGGACAATTGATCCAACTCCTTGGGTTGCACTGTTTTTTACATTGCTTTTTGGAATTATGTTTGGCGACTGCGGTCAGGGGCTTATTTTGCTTTTGATGGGCATTTTGATGTCGAAAAAAGTGCTGAACATGGGAAAATGGAATCAGTTTTCTCCGATTTTTATGGCGGTGGGCATTTCCAGTTCGATTATGGGACTTTTGACAGGTGAGTTTTTTGGTACAGAAGAACTTCTGGAACCTTTTGCTCACTGGGTTACAGGTCTTTTTGGAAATCCTCATGCTCCAATTATCAAGTTGATGCCGTCAAGCGATCCAAAATCAATTTTTGTGATGTTTGGTGTGTTTGGTGTGGCTGTGGGAATTGGTTTTATCATCAATACTTGTGGCTTAATCATAAATATTGTGAACAATTTTATCAGAAAAAGATATGGCGAGGCTCTGTTTGGTAAAAATGGACTTGCCGGAGCTGTTTTTTTCTGGTATGTTATTGCACTTGTTTTAAGAATTGTACTTTTGCATCATTCTCCTGCTGTTTATGATTGGGTGATTATTGGAGTTTCTTTGTTTTTAGCTGCATTTGCATCTCCTTTTGAACGTCTTCTTGCTGGCGAAAAACCTTTGCTTGAAAATGGTTTTGGCACTTATTTGATTTCAAGTATTGTTGAAGTGATTGAAGTTATTTCCGGTTATCTTTCGAATACTGTAAGTTTTGTGCGTGTGGGTGCTTTTGCTCTGTCTCATGCAGTTTTAAATTTTACGATTATGACATTAACTTCGCTTTGCGGTGGAAAGGGATCTGTTGGTGGAATTATAGTTTTAATTGTAGGAAATGCTTTAATTGTCGTGCTTGAAGGTATGATTGTTGCAATTCAGGTTGTGCGACTTCAATATTATGAATTTTTCAGTAAGTTCTTCCATGAAACTGGAAAAGAATTTACTCCGTTTAAATTTGAAATAGTTCAATAATTCATAAATGATTCGCAAGTTTCGAGATTTTTTTATGAATTATAATTTTTTCGTATGAGCGGAAAATAATTTTTGAGATTTTAAATTTGAAAATAAAATAAAGAGGTTTGATATGAAAAAGAAAATTCTTAGTTTTTTGGTTTGTTTGGCTGGTTGTGCAGGTCTTTTTGCTCAGGAAGCAGAAGCTGCGGCTCAATCATCAAGCGGTGCTGTGAAATATCTTGCAGCAGCAATTGCTGTAGGACTTGCCTGCATTTCCGGCGGTATGGCAGTTGGTAAAATTGGTGCGGCTGCAATGGGTGCTATGAGTGAAAACGCTGAACTTTCTGGAAAGGCTCTTCCTTTCGTTGGTCTTGCAGAAGGTATTTGTCTTTGGGGAATGCTTGTAGCAGTTCTTATTCTGTTCATTTAATTTGTGTAAAAAGTGAAGTTTTATATTATTGGTGAACGGGAAATTGTCCTTGCTTTTAAGCTGACTGGTATTGACGGCACAATTGCAGAATCACGAAATGAAGTTTTGGATGCTTTTAACAGAGTTACTGGTAAAGGCGGAATTGCAAATGTGCCTTCTGGCGAAATTCCAAGAATTTTAATTTTGACAGAACATGCTGCCAGTCAGATTGAAGCTGAGGAAATTGCCTGGCAAAAAACAGGAAATTATCCTCTTATTGTTGAAGTTCCAGGTCTCGATGGTCATTTAAAAGGTAAAAAATCATTATCTGATGCCATTAAAGAAGCTATTGGCGTGGAAGTTTAAAATTATTTAGGTTTATTTTAGAGGTTTAGAATGCAGGAATTGCGCTCAACTGATATTTTGGATAAGGAAATTTTATCTGAATCACGAAAAAAAGCTGAAAAAATTCTGAAAAGTGCAGATGCTGATTGCAAGGAGTTGCTTGATTCTTTGGATAGCGAAATTCAAAAGGCACGAGCTGAAAAACAGAAATTTTATGATGAGAAACTTGAATTATTTGAAAAAAATAAAAAAGTGTCTATTCCTCTGGAAAAACAACGTTTTAAAATCACTTTTATAGAAAATGCTGTTTTGCAGAATATCAATGAATATTTGAAATCTGTTGATGATGACAAAAAAATCAAAATGCTCGTATCTCGTCTGCAGGATTGTGATATTTTGCAAAAATCAACAGGCGGACAAAAACTTACTGCTTTTATTTATGGATTTGAGGAAAGTGAAGTAAAAGCTCAGCTTTCAAAAAAAATTGGAAAACTGCTTGACAAATGTGAAAAGACTGAATTTGGAAAAGTTGCTTACGAAAAAGATTTTGGATTTGAGAAACCTCAGGGAATTATTTTGGAAACGGAAGATAAAGCTTTCCGTGTTCGATTGACTTTTTCGCAAATGCTTGAACAGATTCTTGATACAAATAGAGAAGAGTTGACATCAACTTTGTTTGGAGGAGACTTATGATTGAAGGTAAAATTACACGAATTTCAGGACCTATTGTTTATGCAGAAGGACTGGATGGTTGTGGACTTTACGATGTAGTTGATGTTGGAAACAAAAAACTGATTGGAGAAATCATCCGTCAGAATAAAGGAAACGCTACTATTCAGGTTTACGAGGAAGATACTGGAATGAGTATTGGTGAACCTGTCGTTTCAACTCAAAGACCTCTTTCTTTGCGTCTTGGACCTGGAGTTGTAGGAAATATTTACGATGGAATTCAGCGTCCTTTGCAGGCAATGTATGAAAATTCAGGTTCATTTTTGCTCCCTGGTGAAAGAACTAAACCTTTGGATGAAGAAAAAATCTGGCATTTTGAAGCTTTGAATAATGTGCAAAAAGGCATGCCTATAAAGCCTGGAATTGTTTTAGGAACTGTAAAAGAAACTGAGTCTATTACTGAAAAAATAATGGTTCCACCTTATGTGCGTGGTCGTGTATTAAAAGAATTTAGTGGAACTGGAGATTATACTGTTAACGATGTGATAGCCGTGACGGAACTTGGTGAAGAAATTCAGCTTGCACAGTATTGGCCTGTTAGAAAACCTCGTCCTTATGCTCAAAAACTTGGCGTTACAGAACCTTTAATTACAGGTCAACGTGTAATTGACGTTTTCTTTCCGCTTTCAAAAGGCGGAACTGCTGCTATTCCTGGTGGTTTTGGAACTGGAAAAACAATGACTCAGCATGCAATTGCAAAATGGTGCGATGCTGATTTGATTGTTTACATTGGTTGTGGCGAACGCGGAAATGAAATGACTGAAGTTTTGACAGAATTTCCTGAATTGATTGACCCAAGAACAGGTCGTTCTATTATGGAAAGAACAATTTTGATTGCAAATACTTCAAATATGCCGGTTGCTGCTCGTGAAGTTTCCCTTTATTCTGGAATTACTTTAGCTGAGTATTTTCGTGATATGGGAATGCATGTTGCAATTATGGCAGATTCTACATCTCGTTGGGCTGAAGCCTTGAGGGAACTTTCTGGTCGTATGGAAGAAATGCCGGCAGAAGAAGGTTTTCCTGCTTATCTGCCTACAAGACTTGCTTCATTTTATGAAAGAGCTGGTCGTGTCATTTCACTTGAAGGACAGGAAGGTTCTGTTTCTGTAATCGGTGCGGTTTCGCCTCCAGGAGGTGACTTTTCTGAGCCTGTAACACAGCACACAAAGCGATTTATCAGATGTTTCTGGGCTTTGGACAGAGAACTTGCAAATGCACGGCATTATCCTGCAATTGGATGGATAGATTCTTATTCAGAGTATGCAGATGAAGTAAAAGACTGGTGGACTGTTCATAATCCTTTGTGGGAAACATTGCGTATGGATGCAATCAATCTTTTGAAGAATGAAAATCGTCTTCAACAGATTGTTCGTTTGATTGGTCCTGATGCATTGCCAGATAGTGAAAGACTTGTTTTGAAAGTAGCAGAAATGATAAAAAACGGATTTTTGCAGCAAAATGCTTTTGATGATATTGATATGTACTGTTCTTCTGCAAAACAGATTGCTATTTTGGAATTGATGATGGAATTTTACAAACGCGCGCTTGCAGTTATAAAAGCAGGTGCTCCAATTGGTCAGGTTACAAAAATCTCTGCTTGTGATGAGATTGTCAGAATCAAAATGGTTTATAAAAATGAAGAACTGGACAAAATTCAGGAAGTAAAAAACAGACTTGACATGCAGCTGAGTGAAATTGAACATATGTACTCGGGAAGGTAATTGTTTATGAAAGGAACAGAATATAGAGGAGTAACTTCGGTTGACGGACCAATTGTTGTTTCAAAAAGAACAGAAAACGTTTTTTACAATGAGACTGTCTGTGTGCGCGACCGTTTTGGCGAGAAAAGAATTGGAAAAATTGTTGATATTTCGCAGGAAGCTGTTGTCGTTCAAATTTTTGGTTCTACAATTGGGCTTGACCTTGACGATGTTACTTTTGAGTTTTTAGACGAACCGTTGGAATTGAGAGTTGGGGAAGGTCTTTTGGGACGTGTTTTCAATGGACTTGGCGAACCTATTGACGGTTTTCCTCAAATTATCAGTTCTGAAAAAAGAAATGTTAACGGAAATCCTATGAATCCTTATGCGCGAATTTATCCGCGCGATTTTATTCAGACAGGAATTTCTGCAATTGATGGAATGAATTCTCTTGTTCGCGGACAAAAACTTCCTATTTTTTCTGGAAACGGACTTCCTCATAATAAACTTGCCGCTCAAATCATCAGACAGGCAAAATTGCGAAATAGTGATGAAAAATTTGTAATGGTTTTTGCTGGAATGGGCATAAAATATGATGTTGCAAAATTCTTTGTTGATACTTTTGAAGCTTCTGGTGTTTTGTCAAATGTTGTAATGTTCCAGTCGCTTGCAGATGCACCTTCTATTGAACGAATCGTAACACCGCGTTGTGCATTAACTGCAGCTGAATATCTGGCTTTTGAAAAAGGAATGCACGTACTTGTAGTAATGACAGATATGACAAACTATTGTGAAGCTTTGCGTGAAATTTCTACTACAAGAGGTGAAGTTCCAGGTCGAAAAGGATATCCTGGATATCTTTATTCTGATTTGGCTGAACTTTATGAAAGAGCTGGTCGTGTAAAAGGAAGCGAAGGTTCCATTACACAAATTCCAATTTTGACAATGCCAAATGATGACATTTCGCATCCAATTCCAGATTTGACTGGATATATCACAGAAGGTCAAATAGTTTTGGGGCGTGAACTTTTCCAGGAAGGAATTTATCCTCCTGTTTCTGGATTGCCTTCACTTTCGCGTTTGATGAAAGACGGAATTGGTGAAAAAATGACTCGTGAAGATCATGCAAACGTTTCAAGTCAACTTTTTGCGTCATATTCAAAAGTTAAAAGCATTAGAAATCTTGCCGCAATTATTGGCGAAGAAGAATTAAGTGAACTTGACCATAAATATCTTGTTTTTGGAAACAGAATGGAAAAAGAGTTTTTGAACCAAGGTGAATTCGAAGAACGCACTATTGAACAGACTTTGGATTTGGGCTGGGAAATTTTAAAAGAACTTCCACGTGAAGAACTTACACGAATTAATCCTGAGCTTATTAAAAAGTATATGGGAGAATAGCAGGATTTTCTTATGGCAAAACTTAATATAGCACCAACAAAATCAAATCTTTTGGCAATGAAAGAGCAACTTGCGATTTCTACAAACGGATATGAATTGCTTGAAGAAAAACGGGAAATTCTTGTGCGCGAACTTATGCATCTTGTTGAAAAAGTAAAGCTTTTAGAAAAACAGATGGATAAAGCTGTAAATCAGGCATATCCGGCGTTTAAACGCATGCTTATGGTTGATGGTGCAGACCAGATTCAACGCCTTTCTCATGGAATTCATTATGATTTTCATATGAATGAAAAAAAAGTGACAATCGGTGGTATGGGATTTTCTTCTATAGACGTGGAATTACCGCAGCAGGAATTGTTTTATTCTTTCAACGGAACTGATGCCAACACCGATGATACTGTCAGCAAATTTTTTGATTTACTTTCTATTTTGACGCAAATGGCTTCCATCAGAACGATAGTATGGCGACTTGCTGATGAAGTAAAAAAAACACAACGTCGTGTAAATGCTTTGGATAAGATGATTATTCCGCAAACTGCTGAAACCAAAGTCTATATCGAAAGTGTTTTGGAAGAACGCGAAAGAGAAAATGTTTTTGTTTTGAAAGCATTAAAGAAAAAAAATGCATCAAAAAAATAACAAAAAAGACTTTTTCTTAAAAAAAAAATTCATACTTTGAATAAAAAAGTGTTATAATATAAGTATGGCAAAATCCTTTTTTAAAAAATTAATTGTGGCAATAAATGGAAATCAATCCTCAATTCATGCGGCTATGTATGCAATTATGATGGCTAGAGTTTATCATTTGAGTGTAAAATTTGTTTACGTTGTAGACACTGCTACCATCAAGTATCTGACTATGAACCGTTTTTTGTTGTCTGAAGAAAAGATAGATTTTGAAGAAAAACTGAAAATTGACGGAACTCATTATCTTGATTATGTAGAAAGACTGGCAGTTTCTAAAGGACTTGAAGTAGAAAAAGAACTTAGAAGCGGTGGTGTTTTTACAGAAATAATAAAAGCTGCAGAAGAATATGATGCCGATTTAATTTTGCTTGGCGGTACAGAAAAAGATGCTGCGCGCACAGATTATCGAAAACCTGTTTTATCAAGAGATCAGAATGAGGTTTTGGCAAATTCAAAATGTCCTGTTTTGATTGTGCAAAAAGAAGGAATAGAAGCAGAGTTTAAAATTTTTTAGCGCAGTTTACAGCAAGGAACAAGTTTTTTTACAGAATTGTGTGGGATATATGAAAGATTTTTATAAAATTCTTGGAGTCAGGCAAAATGCAACGCTTGCGGAAATAAAAAGAGCATACAGGGAAAAAGCAAAACTGTTTCATCCTGATACGGCAGGTAAAGACGCAAATCATGCCAGATTTAATGATGTTGTGCAGGCGTACAGAGTTTTGTCGGATGCACGGCAACGAAACATTTTTGATGAATCTTTTTTTGTTAAAATCAAAAAATCACGAGCCGATTCAGAAAGTTTTGATTATTATAAATGGCTTTCTTCAAGAAATGATGATGAAAGTCGGGCAAAATTCATTTTTTTTACGCTCATGCATCACAAAGAAGATGAAGCTGTTGCCGAGTTCAAAAGAATGCAGTCTTCAAATCCTGATTTTTCTCTAAAAGAATGGTTTACCAGAGAAGATTTTATGGATTACGGTTATATTCTTGCAGAAGAACTTGTTATTCGTGGTGAATATTATGATGCGATTCTTCTTCTTGAACAGATAATCAAAATGGAATATTCTTACAGCTATTTTTACATTTTTTTTCCGGAAGTTATTGATTTTACGATGAACATTTTGAAAAAAAATATCGATGGTGTGATTTCTGATGAACTTGCGCTTGATGTTTATGAGCGTGCACTTGATTTAAATCTTGGACGCAGTGCTGATTCTTTTTTTCTTCGGAAAATGAGTGAAGAATATCTGCGCATTGGTGATGAGGCAACAGCTCAAATCTGTTTCAATGAGTCAGAAAAATTGAAATATTGACGTAAAATCATCGTATTTTTAATTTATTTCCGGTTTTTCGATTGTAAACCGTGGCAAGGATAGTAGGGACACCGAAGGTGGCCACTGGACTGAGCGAAGCGAGGGAAGCGGCTGGAGCGATAGCGAAATCCCGGATAGCGCGAGTTTGCAACGCAAACTCGTTACGAGAAATGATATACATTTCTCGCTTTTTTTTGGTTGCTGAGCGAAGTCGAAGCAAGCAAAAAGCCACCCAAAATATAAAAATAAAAAAACTCGATATTTGACCTTTTAGTTTTTCGATATAATTGCTTTTTTTTTAGATAAGTGGTATTGTTTTTTGTACGAGGGCGTTGAAAATTCACGCGATTAAAATGATACATTTAAAGACAATCGAACAAATTAATGAAATTAGAAAAGTCTGTCATATTACGGCAGATATGTTCAATGAACTGATTCCAAAAATTAAAGCAGGCCTTTCAACTTATCAAATAGACAAGATGTTTGAAGATTATATTGTTTCGCATGGTGGAAAACCTGCCTGGTGGCGCGAAGAATTTCCAGGTTCTGTGTGTATAAGTATAAATGAAGAGGTTATTCATGGGCTTCCTTCAAAAAAACGCATCCTTAAAGACGGAGATTTGGTAAGTTTAGATGTCGGAATTGATTTGAATGGATACATTAGTGATACAACTCATTCTTTGTTGATTGGAAAAGTAAAACCTGAAGTAGCAAAACTTAAAAAAGTGACGGAAGAATGTTTGCAGGCTGGAATTGCTGCGTGTGTTGTAGGAAACAGAATTAGTGATATTTCGAATGCAGTTTATGAAATTGCGGTGAAAAATGGTTATGGCGTTGTTTATGATTATACTGGTCATGGAGTGGGACTGGATGTTCATGAAGAACCAAGTGTGCCCAACTGTCCTTCACGTGGTGGAAATCCTAGAATAAAGCCTGGAATGGTGCTGGCAATTGAACCTATGATTAATATGGGTGTGCCGGATGTGAAAGTTTTGAAAGACGGATGGACTGTCGTGTCTGAAGATGGAAGTGTGAGTTGTCATGAAGAACATACTGTTGCTGTTTTTGATGACCATACAGAAGTTTTGACAGATTTAAACTATAAAAATAATTAAAATTTGGAATACTCAGCTAGATTTATCTGATTTGAATAATTATTTTGAAGTGTATGAATTTTCTGATGTGTATGATTTTTTTGATACATATGATTTTTTTGATGAAAAAATTGAAACGCTTTGAAAGGTAATATTTTTTCAAGTTTTTGATTAAAAAATAACAAAATTATTGAAGATTTTCTCTATTTTACTTTCTTTATCTTCATTTAATTCTCATTTTTTTATTCTCGTTGTTATTTAGAACAAAAAATTATTAAGATTTTTGTTACCTTTTATTTAATTTGTAGTTATATTTTAAAACGAAGTAAAAAACAATTCGCGAAATTTTGTTGTTTTTTCATTTTTGTTTTCTGGTTTTAGGTAATCAGAATGAATTGAAATTAAGGGTTTGCGTTGCAAACTTTTTTATTATCTGCTGTTTCTCTTTTTATTGCGGAACAGCGTAAAAATCAATTGATTGGTGAAAAAATCTTTTGGATTTTTAATGGGAGAAATTATGAAAAAATTGGTGAAAAAAATTGTAGGTTTATCATTGTTTGTTTCGATAGGAGTTGGACTTTTTGCTCAAACTTCCAAAAAAATCTCTTCTGATGATTTGAAAGTTGTAGAGTCTTTACAAAATACATTCCGTTCAATTAGCCAAACAATGCTTCCTTCTGTAGTAGAGGTTGATGTTACTGAAACACAAACTGTTTCAAATCCTTTTGGCAGAATGTCAGATCCTTTTGAATATTTCTTTGGATTTCCATTTGGCGGCAGCGGAAATTCTAAAGATAAAGATAAAGAAAATGATAAAAATAAAGATTTTGAACTTGAAAGAAGTGGGCTTGGTTCTGGTGTAATTGTCCGCAAAACTGGAAATACATATTATGTAATGACAAATAATCATGTTGCCGGAAATGCAAAAAAAATCGTGATTAAACTTAATGATGGCCGCGAGTTTGAAGGTAAACTTGTAGGAGCAGATGACAGAATTGATATTGCCCTTGTTTCATTTGAATCAAAAGATTCTTCAATTCCTGTAGCTGTTTTAGGTGATTCTGATAAAGTTCAACCTGGTGATATTTGTATGGCATTTGGAGCTCCTTTGGGATATAGCCAGTCAGTAACTCAGGGAATTGTAAGTGCTGTTGACCGCTCTGAAAATCAAATGTCTTCAATGAGCAATTTTATTCAGACGGATGCTGCCATAAATCAAGGAAATTCCGGCGGCCCTTTGGTAAATATTTATGGAGAAGTCATAGGAATTAATACTTGGATTGCTTCTTCATCTGGCGGTTCTGTTGGACTTGGTTTTGCTATCCCTATTAATAATGTAAAAAATGCAATTGATTCATTTATAAAAAATGGGAAAATTATTTATGGATGGGTTGGTGTAACTTTACTTGAAGTTTCAGATGATTTCAAAAAAGATTTGGGAGTTGAAGGTTTAGACGGTTCTTTTGTTTCTTCAGTTGTAATTGATTCTCCGGCTTACAAAGCAGGACTTAAACCTGGGGATTATATTGTTAGTTTGAATTCAAAGAAAGTAAAGGATTCAAATCAGCTTGTTCGTGAGATTGGATATTTTGAAGCAGGTTCAACAGCTACTATTGGTGTAATGCGTGGTGGAAAGCGCATTCCTGATATGACGGTAAAAGTTGAAGAACGTGCTACAGCTCAGGAAATGCAGAAACTAAGTTCATGGCCAGGATTTATTGCTCAGCCTTTGACAGATTCTTTACGCGAAAAACTTGGTGTGAAAGAAAAGAAAATTCGCGGTGTTGTAATAACTAATATAGAAGAAAAGTCACTTGCTGCTAGTTTGCGATTGCAGGATGGAGATATTATTACAGCAGTAAATGGAAAACCTGTAAAAAATCTTGCAGAATTCTATAATGAACTTGCAAATGCAACAAAATCAATCAATTTTGATGTTTACAGCAACGGTGGAACAATTACAACTGGAAGTTTTAAATTATAATTAATTTTTCTGCTTGAAATACACATTTCGTAACATTTATAAGGCAGATTTTATTATTAAAAAAGTCACTCTGGTTATCTTAAGATAGCTAGGGTGATTTTTTTATCAAACAATTGATACCAGACAGTTATTATTTTTTTCAAAAATAATGTATACGGTTTGCAGAAGAGTAAAAAAAATTGTATAATAAAAAATATGTACAGACTCTACGTAGAAAGAAAGCCTGGTTTTGATAACGAGGCAAAAAGTTATTTAACACAGATTAATGGTTTTTTGGGAATTTCAGGAGTTACTGGAGTTCGTTATTTTAATCGCTATGATATTGAAAATGTAACGGAAGAAGTTGCAAAAATTTCAGCAACAAGAATTTTTTCTGAACCACAAAGCGATTTTGTTACTTTTGAAGAACTTCCTCAGATAGAAGGAAAACAGATTGTTTGGGAATATCTTCCGGGGCAATATGACCAGCGTGCCGATAGTGCAGAACAGTGTCTTTCATTGTTGCGTGCCGGACTGAAGGATGTAAAAACAAATTCAGAACCTCCTGTAGTTCGTTGTGCAAAAATTGTCTTTCTTTCAGGATGTGTAAATGATGATGAACTTACAAAAATAAAAAATTACCTTATAAATCCTGTTGATTCTCGTTTAACAGACGATAAAAAACCTGAAACCTTAAAAATGCAGATTACAAATCCTGATGATATTCCTGTTGTTGATGGTTTTATCAAAATGGACGATGCAGCTCTTGAAGATTATCGTAATAAAATGGGGCTTGCAATGGATCATGCTGATATAAAATTCCTGCAAGATTATTTTATTGGCGAAGGTCGTGATCCTGTTGAAACTGAAATTCGTGTTTTGGATACTTATTGGTCTGATCATTGTCGTCATACAACTTTCTTGACAGAATTAAAAGACATAAAAATCGAAAAAGGTCCTTATTCAAAACTGTTTGAAAAATCCCTGAAAAATTATACAAAAATGCGTACAGATTTGTATGCAGGTCGTACCGATAAACCTGTCTGTCTTATGGATATGGCTGTAATCGGTATGAAATATCTAAAAAAACACGGCATGCTCGAAGATATGGAAGTATCTGAAGAAAACAATGCATGTTCTGTTTATATTGATGTTCATTATACGGCTGATGAAAATGGAAAACCTCTTGCAAAAGACGACCCTAAAGCTACAGAACGTTGGCTTATGATGTTTAAAAACGAAACTCATAATCATCCTACAGAAATTGAACCTTTTGGTGGTGCTGCAACTTGTCTTGGCGGTGCAATTCGAGATCCTCTTTCTGGTCGTTCTTGGGTTTATCAGTCAATGAGAATTACTGGTGCAGCTGATCCTACTGTTCCTTTGAATGAAACAAAAAAAGGTAAACTTCCACAGATGAAACTTTGTCGTGAATCAGCACAAGGATTTTCTTCTTATGGTAATCAGATTGGATTGACAACTGGTCAAGTTCAAGAAATTTATCATCCTGGATATGTTGCAAAACGTATGGAACTTGGTGCTGTTATTGCTGCTGCTCCTGTGGATACTGTTATCCGCGAGCGTCCTGAACCTGGTGATATTATCATCTTGCTTGGTGGTGGAACTGGTCGCGATGGTATTGGTGGTGCAACTGGTTCATCAAAAGTTCATACTGAAAAATCTGTTACAACTGCAGCTGCGGAAGTTCAAAAAGGTAATGCCGTTGAAGAAAGAAAAATTCAGCGTCTTTTCCGCAATAAAGATGTAAGTTTGATGATTCGCCGCTGTAATGACTTTGGTGCGGGTGGCGTTTCTGTTGCAATTGGAGAACTTGCTCCTGGTCTTGAAATTGATTTAGATAAAGTTCCAAAAAAATATGAAGGTTTGAATGGAACAGAACTTGCAATCTCTGAAAGTCAGGAAAGAATGGCTGTCGTTGTTCGCAAAGCAGATGTAGAACGTTTTATTGAAGCTGCACAGAAAGAAAACTTAAATGCCGTTGTGGTTGCTGAAGTTACAGATACAAACCGTCTTGTAATGAAATGGCGTGGTAAAACTATTGTTGATATTGGAAGAGAATTCCTTGATGCTGCTGGTGCTCATCATGAAGCTAATGCAGTTATTGAAAGTCCTGCTGAACCAGAAAAATCTCCTGTTTTGAATCCTTTGGAAAGTGTTAGTGAAAAACTTACAAAAGAAGTAAAATGCGAAGGTTGTGTAAGTAATAACTTAAAATCTGCATGGCTTGCAAACATGAATGACTTAGCATGTTGCAGTCAGCGTGGGCTTGGAGAACGATTTGACGGTTCTATTGGAGCATCATCAGTATTGTTCCCTTATGGTGGAAAATATCAGAATACACCAGAAGCTGGTATGTCTGCCAAAATCCCGGTTGTTTCTCCTCGTGAAACTTCTACAGTAAGTTTGATGTCTTATGGATTTGACCCTAGAATCGGAAACTGGTCGCCATGGCACGGTTCAAAAATTGCTGTTTTATCTTCTCTTGCAAAAATTTCTTGTCTTGGTGGAAAAGCTCGCACTTCAAGATTAAGTTTTCAGGAATTTTTTGGTCGCGCTGTAAACGAAAAACGCTGGGGATATCCTGCTGCAGCTCTTCTTGGTTCTGTTGATGCTCAGGTTGAGTCAGGATGTGCTTCAATTGGCGGAAAAGACTCTATGTCTGGAACTTTTGAGGATATTAATGTTCCTCATACATTGGTAAGTTTTGCTGTAACACATGATGAAGCAGAAAATGTTGTGAGCGGTTCGTTCAAATCAAGCGGCAGCAATATTTATATGGTAAGTGTTCCTTATTCTGATAAACTTGAACCTGATTACAAAACTTTCCTTGAAAATTCTGACATCATTTATGATTTAAATAATGACTGTAAAATTAAAGCAATGTATCCAGTGGGACCAGGTGGTATTGCCGAAAGCCTTACAAAAATGGCAATGGGTAATATGATTGGAGCAAAAATAGACTGTAGAGCGGTAAATAAAGCTTATGAATCATCTGTTGGAAAATATGATTCAACACGCGGAGCTGGAGCTTTGTTTATCCCGATTTATGGAAATATTTTGATTGAAACAAATCAGGATTTGACAAAATCAGGATTTAAAAAAGGCACAATTACAAAAATCGGAGAAACAATTCAGGAATCTTCAATCAAGGTTGAAAATGTGACAATCAATAAGATTACAGCTGATTGTGTTGAAATTAACTTAAAAGACTGTCTTTCTTCTTGGGAAGACAAGCTAAAAGAAGTTTATCCTCCTGTTTCTGGATATCCAGTGCAGGACAAGCTTCCACAATGGGCAACTTCTGTTCATGAATCACTTAGCAACATTAGAAAAGCTCCTGCATTTGTGCAGCCTGTAGCACGACCAAAAGTTCTCTTGCCTGTTTTCCCTGGTACAAACTGTGAATTTGACATGGCAAGGGCATTTAATCTAGCCGGTGCAAATACGAAAATCGTTGTTTTGCAGAATAAAAATCCTGATGTGCTTGCAGAAAGTCTATTACAATTGGAAAAAGAACTTAAAGATACACAAATACTTGCTCTTTCTGGCGGATTTAGTGCTGGTGATGAGCCTGATGGTTCTGCCAAATTTATTGCAAATGTTTTGAAAGCTGGAAACATCAGTGAAGAAGTGATGAATCTTTTGAAAAAACGTGACGGTCTTGTTCTTGGTATTTGTAATGGTTTCCAGGCTCTTGTAAAAACAGGTCTTGCAATGTATGGTGAAATTGTTGATATGAAAGATGATATGCCAACTTTGACTTACAACAGAATTGGACGTCATATTTCAAGAATTGTTCGCACAAGAATCGTTTCAGCAACATCACCTTGGGCTTTGCATCCTAGCGTAATTGATGAAAGAAATCATTTGATTGCAATAAGTCATGGTGAAGGTCGCTTTGTTGTTGACCCTGTAACTGCACAGAAACTTTTTGAGAATGGTCAGGTTTTCAGTCAATATGTTGATGAATTTGGCGTTCCTGCAATTACTGAACCAGACAATCCAAACGGTTCTGCTTTCGCAATAGAAGGAATTACTTCGCCAGATGGTCATGTTTTGGGTAAAATGGGACATAATGAGCGAGGTCTTGGAATGGCTGCAAATGGTTCAAGCCTTGATTTGTTCAAAAATGTTGGAGGAAATCCTATTACAAATCAGAACGAATCAACTTGCGAAAATATTTTTGCAGCTGGTGTAGCTTACTTTACAAAATAAGTAACAAAAAATTAAGTCAGGTACGTGTTATGATAACATTGAATTGTCATGATTTTTCTTGTGCTTGACTTATATAAAAATTTTTTAAAAAAGTGAAAGATAAAATGATGAAATTACTCGTCTTTTATCTTTCCGAAAGTTTGCGTTGCAAATTTTTTTAATATCGACTGCTGTTTTGCAGATTAATGAAAAACAGCGTAAAAAAGTTATAAAAAGTTAATTGATTGATTAAACAGTCTTTTTTACTTTTTTGGAATTGAAATGAAAAAAATTATTTATGTTTTGTCCCTTTTTGTGATGATGGGACTTTTGTTTAGCGGATGCAGAAAAACTATGGCTGATGAAAAAGGAATTTTCAGTTCTATGGAAGATGCTTTTTCAGATGCAAAAAAGAAAAATCAGAATGTTCTTGTTATTGTAACATCAAATGGCGATGATGAATTGAGTGCCGCATTTGTTGACAATGTTATAAATGATTCAAATTTTAAATCAGATGTTTCATCAAAATATTCAGTTCTTCATATGGATTTTTCAGAATCAACTTTTAAAAAGACTGTAGTAAATCCTGATGATGATAAAAAAACGCAGGAAAATGCTGAAAAATTTGCAAATCTCATGCAGGAAAATGCAAAATATGCAAGCAAACTTTACGTTCAGTCAACACCGGCAGCATTCATTTTGACAAAAGAAAACTATTTCATTTCAGAACTCGATTTAACTCAAAAAATAGAATCTTTGACAGATTTTATCAAAATGCTTGATGAGCAGAGTGATACTGTTGCTAAAGTTAATCAAATGGTAGAAGCAGCAAAAAAAGGAAGTTCTTCTGAAAAAATTACAGCGATAGATGAACTTTATGAATATACACAGATGATGTATCGTTCATTTTTGTCAGATTTAGTTTTTGAAGTTATTAATCTTGACAAAAATAATGAAACTGGTTTGCTTAGTAAATACCTTTTGACTTCAGCAGATATTACAAGTTCGGAATATTTTTTACAGGGAAATGTTGATGCTGCCGTAAAAGGTTATCTTGATATCTGTGAAAATGAATATTTGTTGCCAGAACATAAACAGCAGGCTTATTATCTTGCTGCTTACATCATGCTCATGACAGGTTCACAAGATTATGATGAATGTCTGAAACTTATTGATGAATCAATTGCCGTTGCTCCTGATACAGATAGTGCACGCTCAATCAAAAATATGCGGGATTATCTGACAAATTCAATAATGCCGGCCGAATAAACTTTTGGAGGTTTACTAACAACATGGACGAATACCCCTCGTATGTTCTTATTTTAATTTTGGTTATTTTAATTGTCCTTTCAATGCTCTTTTCTATTTCTGAAAGTGCTTTTTTGGGAATGAATAAGCTCCGGCTTAGAATTTTAAGAAAAAATAAAAACAAACGTGCTCAGACAGCAGGAAAACTTTTGGAAAAAAAAGAGCTATTAATCAATTCTCTTCTAGTTTCAAATGATTTAGTCAATATTCTTCTTTCTTCTATATTAACCGCCATTGCTTTGGAAGTTTTTGGTGAAAAAGGTGTGGGAATTGCAACTCTCGCAGCCACAGTTCTTCTGTTGATTTTTGGAGAAATAACGCCAAAAACAATTTCTACACGCTGTCCTGACAAAATTGCATACGCACTTGCTCCGTTTGTAAAATTCATCACGATTATTATGTTTCCGATAGTTGCTGTAGTAACTTTTATTTCAAGAGTTTTTTTGCGAATTTTTGGTATAAAGACAAAACAAAAAAAACAATCATACACGGAAGAAGAAATTAAGACTTTTTTTGATATGAGTACAGAAAGCGGAATTATCGATAAAAATGAAAACAAAATGATGAATCAGGTGTTTAAGTTTTCAGACTTGGAAGCTCAGAACATAATGGTTCCACGAACAAGAATACGTGCTGTTTCTGAGAATGCTACTTATTCTGATATTGTTGAAGCTTCTCAGCGTTTCGGATTTACGCGATTTCCTGTTTTTAGAAAATCAATCGATGATATTGTAGGAGTGATTTACATAAAAGATTTACTAAGATTTAAAGAAAATCCTGAAAGCTTTGAAATAAAAAAGGTGATGAAACAACCGATTTTTATCCTTGGTACAAAAAAAATGTCAGAACTTCAGGAAATTCTGTTTGAAAATCATCAGGCTTTGGCAATTGTTGTGGATGAATATTCTGGAACAGATGGAATTGTTACAGAAAAAGATATTACGCGGGAAATTTTTGCTTTTGGTGAAGAAACTAATTTGCGTGGAAAAGTGTTTGATTATGATGAAATTGAAAATAAAATTGATTTTGAAGTTAACGGTTCTGTTTTACTTCGTGATTTAAAACAGGAACTTCATGTAAATTTTGAATCAGAGATAAATGAAACTATCGGTGGCTGGCTGTGCGAAAAATTGGACAGAATGCCAGAAAATGACGATTGTGTTTCATTTGAAGGCTGGAATTTTAAAATCAAAAAAATGTTGAATCGTCATGTTGAAACAGTTCAGGTTACAAAAATTGTAAATGAAGAAAGTGAAGAGGAGGAGGATTATGAATAGTATCTTTACATTTGTGATTTTGATAATTCTCATAATTCTTGTAGGCTTTTTCAGTTCTTCAGAAACAGCATACCTTTCTTTGCCAAAACTGAAAGTGCGGAGTATGGTGGAAGAAAGAAAACCTTATGCTAAAATTGTTGCAAAATTAAAATCAAATATGGACAAACTTCTGACAACAGTTTTGATTGGAACAAATTTTTTAAATTCACTTGCATCTGCAATTGCTACGGCACTTGCTATCGAATTTTTTGGTTCCAAAGGAAGTGCGATTGCTCCATTAGCAACGGCTTTTTTTATCACTGTGTTTGGACAGATTATGCCGAAAACTGTCGCTTCGTTGTATCCAGAAAACATGGCAAGTTTTAGTTCTGTACCACTTTCTATTTTGGAAAAGATATTCTTTCCAGTTATCTGGCTTTTCGAGAGACTTTCTCATTGTGTTGTGTTTTTTGTTGAAAAACTTATAAAAAATGATGGTTCGATTGTGACGGAAGAAGAGTTGAAAACTTTGATTGATGTTGGTTCAAATGAAGGGACTATCGAAAAAGATGAAAGCGAACTTTTAAACAAAATCATCAAATTTAATAATCTTTCGATTAATGATGTGATGAAGCATCGTTCAGTTGTTAGTATGATTAGTGTTGATGCAACTTACAAAGAGGTGGAGCAGGAATTTTTGAAATCAGGTTTTTCAACTTTGACAGTTTACAGCGGTTATAAAGAAAATGTTGTCGGCGTTTTGAATTATAAGAAACTTCTCTTTGATTCTCACAGTGATGATTTACAAAAAGGTTATGCAGAAAGAAATATGTCACAGGTGATGTTTGTGCCAGGAACACTTTCTTTATTCGAGGTTTTACAGAAATTTCGTCATGATGAACATAAATTTGCAGTTGTTCTTGATGAACAGGGACAAACAGAGGGAATTATTACTATCGAAGACATCATGAAACTTGTTTTTAAAAATATGTCAGATGAAAATTCTTATGATGATAAACCTGCAGAAGATAAAATTGAACCTGTTTCATATAATACTTTTATCGTTCAAGGTGATATGAAAATTGAAGATGTAAACGAAATTCTTGGAATGAAACTTGAATCAGAAGAGATGAACACTGTTGGCGGCTGGCTTTTAGAGCAATTTGGTTACCTTCCTGCCGAGCAAAACGTTTTTGTAAAAGACAACAATGTTTTTACGGTGGAAGAAGTTTTTCAAAGGAGAATTAAAAAAATCAGGATAAAAAAATGCTGAAATGAAGATGGCTTAAAATGATTTTTTCAGACAAATTTAAAACAGTCGCCTTGATTGCGTTGCTATTGCTGTAACTATATTGAAAAGCAATATCCCAGCGAAATTTGCCACAAAAATCTTGAGGTGCCGCCTTTGACATCAGAACCTGCATTAGTCCAATTTGTAGGAGTGTATGTTCCATTTTCATAAGTGTTTCGAAAATAGTCATTTCCTTTTGTGACTGGAACATATTGCAAAAATCCTTGAACAAACACTTTATGATGTTTTAGAATGCTGTAACTGAGAGTTAAATTTGACTGCAACTGATAACTCCATGGCATCAGGTCCATAAAATGTATATTTCTTATGTGATGTTTGTCTAAAGCATTTATGTTTGACGTATAAGGACTGATTAAAAATTCTCCGTCAATTTTAATATTAAATAAAACTGGAGAAACAAGTTTAATTCCGGCCAGAACGGCATTTGTCTCCTGGAAATATGAAATAACATTTCCTTCATGCTCAATTTTTTTCCAGTTTTCCTTTTTGTATGTATGGTATCCATCAAATCCATCAAAACCTATGAATTCATAATTATAAGCAATAAAAGGTGTGATGGTAATATTAAAAGGAAGATAAAAATTAAAGCCAATTTTTACAAACACATTTCTGTAAGAATTCAGAAAATTATTATGGATAGAATAGTTTGTATAGACTGTACCGTATTCTATTGGTAAATGAAACTGTGTACAGTTCAGCCAGTCATAATCCTGCATATTACCGCTTGGAGTTGATGGAAATCCAAAACTTATTCCAGTACTAAAAAAAGCATATTTAAACATATTTAAATCTACAGATGCTGAAACAATAGGAACATTTTTAACATCCCAATCGAGGCGACTCCAAACATCATCTGTGTTATGAGATTCAGGATTAAAAACGAATTCTGAGATGGAACCGTTGAGTAAAGAAATATTTGCTTTTGTATCAACCGAAATGATTTTATTTTGTGCAAAAACAAGGCTGCTAAGTGATAGTATAAATAATAAAAAAAGAACTTTTTTATTCATTTTATTGCTCCAATGGATCTGATCCAAATATTTTTGCAAGTTGTTTTCGTGTTGCATCCATATCTTTTTGATAATCTGCTTTAAAACACACTTTTTCGTCAGTAGATGGATGTGAAAATTCAATTTTGTAAGCATGAAGAGCCAGTCTTTTTAAAAGAGGACGTTCTTCAAATTCATCTCCATTCCATCTTTTTTTGATTTCACTCAGGCGAACTGGCTTTTGATTTCCTCCATAAAGAGGATCACACACAATGCTAAAACCGTTTGCAGCAAGGTGAACGCGAATCTGGTGGGTGCGACCTGTTTTAGGACGACATTCTATCCATGAATATGGACCGCAGTTTCCAATCAGATGAAAATCTGTAACAGATGGTTTCCCAAATTTTTTATTTACAACAGTGCGGTGAAGTGCATCGCCATCTGGTTCAAGTTTCAAATCAACATGTAAATCTTCCCATAAAGGATGTCCATAAACCAACGCATGATATGTTTTTAAAACTTCCCTGTTTTCAAACTGCATAGAAAGTGAACGCTGCGCTTGTGGATTGCGGGCATAGATTATTAATCCGGAAGTATCTTTGTCGATTCTGTGAACGGCATACAATTTTCCAAATTCTTTTGAAGCAAGAAGATCAAGACGAGGTGCATCAGGATTGTATCTGTCTTGAGCAATCAAAAGTCCGCTTCTTTTGTTTAAAACAACTATATCGTCATCAGAAAAAATCACTTTATAATCAATATTTTTTTCAGCCATTTTCATATTATATCAAAAATAATGATAATTGAAAACTGAAAGATGAAAAAGTTTAAACAAAAAGTTCAGCGTAAAGTTTGAAAAGAATTAAACAAGTGCGTGTTTTTGCCAGCGGCGGCTTTTCCATCTTAGGAGCATGACTATGCCACGGGTAGTTTCATCAGTACCAATGCTCAGCCAAAATCCTACAAGTCCAAGACCACATTTTAATCCAAGAATGTAACTTCCAAGAACCATAATGCACCAGTTGGAAAAAATTCCATAAAAAACCGGAAATTTTACATCACCAGCACCTTTTAAAGCTCCTACATAAATCAGGTTGAGCGTTCTGCCAAATTCAATATAAATAGAATAAATTAAAAGTACACTTACAAGCGAAATTATTTCAGGAATGTCTGTGAAGGCACTTACAATCGGTTTTCTTATGATTATTGCAAGTGTCATGAGCAGCATGGAACAGGCAGTCGCAATCAGCTGATATTTAAAAACTTTTTTATAGGCGATGTCGTTTTGTTTTGCGCCTACAAAATATCCTGTTTTGATTTGAGTTGCATTTCCCATAGCTACGGCAACTGCAAAAACAAATCTTACAATAGTCTGAACATATACTTGAGCAGACATCGCATAAGTTCCCAGTGTTGAAATCATTGCCATAATCACAATCTGACTTACATTGTAAGAAAGGCTTTCTCCTGCTGTGGGAAGTCCGACATTTAAAATAGTTTTGTATGTGGAAAATGGAACTTTAAATAAACCTTTGAAAGAGAATTCTACATCATCTTTTTGTTTTATAAAGATAAAAAATAAAATGCACGAAACTAACATTGAAAATCCTGAAGCAAAAGCAACTCCGCGAACACCTAAAACAGGAAGCCCAAACCAGCCGTAAAGTGAAATTGCATTTCCTAAAACGTTTACAATATTAGCGACAATTGAAACAATCATTGCTTGATTTGTGTGACCATAACTTCGTAAAATTGCTCCCTGCAGAAGACTGAGACCTGTAAAAAAGCAGAAACAACCACCATAAATGATAAAATATTCAATTGCAAAGTTTCGAACAGAATCTTCAAGAGTATAACACATCAAAAGTGGTTTTGTAAAAGCAAAAACAATGCCCATTATTACAAGCGAAAGAATAAAAAGCATAACTGAACTTGCCTGCGCAATAAAATTAAGTTCTTTTTTTGATTTTTGAGCTCCAAGATATTGAGCAAGCACGATTGTACAGCCGGTTCCAATAACTGAAAATAAAAGATTTAGAAAAAAAGCGTATTGTGATACAAGTCCAACAGCAGCTACAGCGTCATTACTGTATGAACTTAGCATAAATGTATCAGCTGATGATACAAAAATGCGCATAAACTGTTCCATAGCGATTGGAAAAGTGAGCTTATACATTGGTAATGATCCGCGGTTTTTCTGTGAACTCATAAAACACTCCAGTTGAAAAAACTTCAATATATTTAAGCGAAAAATGAAAACTTATGCAATAAGATACAGAGAAAAAAAGCGGGGACAGACCTCGATGGTAAACACATTTTTTTTGAGTTTTGGCGAAGTGGAATTTCAATTGTAACTGGGGTGTAAAAAATCGGCAAAACTCGCAGCACGTGCCAACATAATGTACATTGGTATTTAAACTTCCGGCACGTGCAGGGACAGACCTTGCATAAAAACACTGTATTTACTGAGTTTTGGCGAAGTGGAGTTTCAATTGTAACTAAGGTGTAATAATTGCCAAAACTCGCAGCACGTGCCAACATAATGTACATTGGAATTACCGTACTCAGCACGTGCAGGGACAGACCTTGCATAAAAACACTGTATTTACTGAGTTTTGGCAAAAGTTGAAATCATATATTCAAATATTGTTTCTAATATGCCAAAACTCGAGGCTCGTGTTAACAAAACGTACATTGGTGCAGGAATTTTCGACACGAGCCAGGGACAGATCTCGATGGTAAACACAGTTTTTTTGAGTTTTGGCGAAGTGGAGTTTCAATTGTAACTAAGGTGTAAAAATTGCCAAAACTCGCAGCACGTGCCAACATAATGTACATTGGAATTACCATACTCAGCACGTGCAGGGACAGACCTTCCCTGTTTTGTCAAAATTTGCGGTTCGTGCAAAAAAAAATTATTTTACGTTGGTGTGAAAATTTACAACATGAGTCAATAGAAATCATTTCACCAGTTGACTGTGTAAAGTGCAGGGTTTGGCCAAAACAGCGTACCGAGCGTGGAGCCGCCGCCTTTGGCGGGTCTGAAAGACCGTAGCGACAGCGGAGCGGCGGAAGGCGACTGACGAACAGAAGCGTTGCTGAAATTCTAAAAAACTCTTTGATGTGATTTCCATTTTGCCTCTTTTTATAGAAGAAAATGATATTGAATGAAATGTGTTTTTTTGATAAAATCTATATGTAAAAATACTTGCGATGATTCTGCATATTTTTACTGCAATTTGTATGATTGTAATTTTTCTTTTTTGGGGTCGCGATGATTCTGCGGCAAGGAAGTTACCATGAACATTGTAGTTATGGGTGCCCAGTGGGGTGATGAAGGTAAAGGTAAAATTGTTGATTACCTTGCACAAGATGCTAAATATGTAGTTCGTTTTGCTGGTGGTGCAAATGCCGGACATACGATTGTTGTCGACGGTAAAAAATATGCACTTCATCAGGTTCCTTCTGGAATTCTTTATCCTGGAAAGTCTGTTTTTCTTGGTTCTGGTATGGTTATTGACCCGGAAGCTCTTTTTAAGGAACTTCAGATGCTCAAAGATAATGGAATTGATTGGGAAGGTCGTGTTTTTATTTCTGACCGTGCTCATTTAACTCTTCCTGGCTACAGAGAAATGGATAAATCTCGTGATGCTGCACGTAAACGTCCGATTGGTACTACTGGTCGTGGCATCGGAACCACTTATTCTATGAAATCTGAACGTGATGGTATTCGTGTTGCTGATTTGGATTGGGATGAAAAATGGAATGATTTAGACGATGATGATAAAAAATTCCTAGAACAGTACAAAGACCAACTGATTTCTATGCGTGTAAATATTGCTGCAAAAATGTTTGAATACCGTAATGAAAATATTTTGTTTGAAGGCGCTCAAGGTGCAATGCTTGACATTGATTCTGGAACTTATCCTTATGTTTCTTCTGGAGCATCAGGTTCTTATGGCGCAGCTTCTGGTGCTGGAATCGGTCCTAAAGCTTTGGATAAAATTTACGGTGTTTTCAAGGCTTATGAAACTCGTGTAGGAAATGGACCTATGCCTTCTGAATTTAATGCTGAAACAGAAGGTGAGCTTTGTGATTATGTCCGCAAAACTGGTAATGAATTTGGTGTTACTACAGGTCGTCCACGTCGTTGTGGTTACCTTGATTTAGTTGCTCTGCGTTATGCGTGTCATGTAAATTCTATTGATAATCTTGTTTTGACTCATCTTGATATTTATGATGATATGAATGAGATTGAAGCTTGTGTCGCTTATGATATTGACGGTCAGATTGTAACTGATTTCCCAGCTTCTATCCCTGATTTGAATAAAGCAAAACCTGTTTTGCAGAAGTTTGCTGGCTGGAAACAGGCTATTACTTCATGTACTTCTTATGAACAGCTTCCAAAAAATGCAAAAGAATATATAGAATATATCGAAGATTTTACAGGTACAAAAGTTGGTATTGTTTCTGTTGGTGCGGATAGAAATCAAACTTTTGTTCGTGAAAAAATCTGGAAATAATTTTATAATTTAATAAAAAATAACAAGGACAAACGAAAAAATGATAAAAAAGCTGACATTTGCATTTATTTCTATTTTGTTTGTCCTTGCTTTTTCATGCACGTCTTCTTCCAATCTTCAAAGCAAAAAAAGTCCGAATAATCCTGATAATCAAAAAAAATTAATTAATAATGATAATCAAAACTCTATAAATCCGACAACTGATTTTGAAGCTAAAGAGATTGCAACTAGAAATCATGAATCAAAAATTTTTCAAGAAGAAAATTTTACTCAAAATTCACAAAAAAATGAAATTCTTCAAGAAAAAGTAGTTTTAGATAAAACTGATGATGAAATTGAATTGCTTTTTGCCGGTGATATCATGGCGCACACAATTAATTACCACATTTCTTCGTTTGATAAAATTTGGCGTGATGTCAAGTATTTGATTGACGGAAATGATTTTGTTTTTGCAAATATCGAATCTCCGGTTGATACTACAAAACCTGTTTCTAATTATCCGAATTTCAATATGCCGCAAGATTACGTGCAGGCTGCTGTGGATGCTGGTTTCAATGTTTTTTCACTTTGCAATAATCATTCAAATGACCAGAATTTAGAAGGAATAAAAGAAACGTTAAAAACTGTTGACAGACTTTGTGAACAGGCTTTACAAAAAGATAATCAAAGTGTTCTTTATTTTTCTGGATTAAAGCACTCAAAGGAAAATGAGTATTCATATAATTTGATAGAAAAAAATGGATGGAAAATTCTTTTTTTACCGATGACAGAACTTTTAAATCGTTCTGATTTTTCCGAATATATAAATTTTGTAAAAACAGATGATTCTTCCAGAAAAAAATTTCTTGATTATGTAAAAAATTTGAGAGAGAATAATCCTTGTACAGTTTTTATTCTTTCTTTTCATACAGCTGAACCTGAATATACTAGAAATGTAACAAAACGTCAGGAAAAATTTTATAAAGATTTGCTTACTAATGGTGTTGATATTATTTGGGCAAATCATGCTCATATCATTAAAAACCGCAAAATTATTGTAGATACTAATGGGAATAGTGATAAACTGATTATGTATGCAAATGGAAATACAATCAGCGGACAGAGAAGAAATCCTGATTTAACATCAAAAAATCCAAATGGTGAAAGAGATAATACTGGAGATGGTCTTTTTTACAAGGTGACGTTAAAAAAAGAAAACAACGGTTCTGTGAAAATCAAAAAATGTGAACCGATTTTTATAACTACATACATAAATACTGCCAGTGAGTTTGTGTTAAAACCACTGAATCAGGATTTTGTAAATTATCTTTATAGTGTGCCTCGCACAGATTGGGCAAAATATATTGAACGCCGCATCATCATAAATCAAGAGGCATCAAAGGATTTAATAGAATGGCAATAAATTACAAAGAATTACCTGTTTATGCACAAAAACAAAAAATACTGGAATGTCTTGAGAATAATCAGGTTGTGATTGTGGAAAGTCCGACTGGTTCTGGAAAAACTACACAAATTCCTGTAATTTTGTACGAAGCCGGATATACTACAAACGGTATAATCGGAGTGACTCAGCCAAGAAGAATTGCAGCTTTGAGCGTGAGTGAATTCATTTCGAAACAAATGAATACCCCTTATCCTGGACTTGTGGGTTACAAGATGCGTTTTGAAGATGTCACAAATAGTGATACAAAAATCAAAATCATGACTGATGGAATTCTTTTGCAGGAAATGAAACTTGATCCATGGCTGAGTAAATACAGTGTTTTAATGATTGACGAAGCTCATGAACGAAGTTTGAATATTGATTTTGTTTTGGGACTTGTAAAGCGTGTTTTAAAAGAAAGAAAAGATTTTCACGTGATTGTCAGCTCTGCTACAATGAATACGAAAGTTTTCAGTGAATATTTTGATAATGCACCGATTGTTTCTATTGATACTGTAACTTATCCTGTTTCTGTTGTGTATGATCCTGTTGAAGGCGGAACAACAACATTAACAGATGTAGGCGAAGAAAAGCTTTTGACGAAAATTTATAATACTGTTGACAGAGTTTTGGATAATGATGAAGACGGTTCTATTTTGATTTTTCTCCCTGGCGAAAAAACTATTAAAGACTGTGTTGATAAACTTGTTCATTCTCCAATCGGCAAAAAACTTCATATTGTGCCGCTTTATGGTCGCCTTGCAAAGGAAGATCAGGAACTTGTTTTTGAGCCGGCACCAGATAATAAAAAGAAAATCGTTATTTCAACAAATATTGCTGAAACTTCTGTTACGATAAGTGACGTTACAACTGTGATTGACAGCGGATTGTGTAAAATGAATTTTTATAATCCAAAAAACTTTACTTCCAGTTTGAATGAAACTTTTGTTTCAAAAGCTTCCTGTAATCAACGAAAGGGAAGAGCTGGAAGAACACACAGTGGAACCTGTTACCGTCTTTATTCCAGAACTGATTTTGAAACACGTCCAGAATATACAACTGAAGAAATATACAGAACTGATTTAAGTGAAGTTGTACTTCGGATGTCAGAATTGGGAATTACAGATTTTTATGATTTTGATTTTATTTCCAATCCTGGTGAAATTGGAATTATTGGAGCTGTTGATACTCTAAAAGATTTAGGTGCACTCGAGGATGACAATACTCTTTCAAATATTGGAAATTTAATGGTTCAGTTTCCGCTTGAGCCTAGAATCAGCAGAATAATTGTGGAATCTGTTTTGCAATATCCTGATGTAATCGAAAAAACATTGACGGCAACTTCATTTTTATCCACAAATTCTCCTTTCTTACTTCCTCAAAATGAAGAAATGGAAGCAAGAAAAGCTCATCATAGATTTCAGGATATGCAGGGAGATTTTGTAACTTATTTAAATCTTTACAATGCATTTTTGCAGACTGATAACCGTGAAAAGTTTTGCAAAAAAAATTATCTTGATTTGAGAGTAATGCTTGAAATAGAAAATATAAAAGAGCAGTTAACTCAGATTGTGCGTGACAAACTTGGCATTCCTGTGATTGAAAATAAAGGTGATATTGCTGATTATTTGTGTTGTATTGCAGCTGGTATGATTCAGTTTGTATGCGTTAGAACTGGTCGTGAGTCTTACCACAGTTTAACTGCCGACCATATCTGCATTCATCCTGGAAGTGTAATGTTCAGACAAAATCCTGTTTTTATTGTTGCTGGCGAAATTGTCAGAACAAGCCGAATTTTCGCAATGAGTGTTTCACCTTTAACCAGACCAATGCTTGATAGAATCAATCCAAATCTGTATGAAAGACTTATGGCATGCAAAGTTTCCAAACTCAAAGAAAAAGAAAATGTGCGTGCTCAGCTTTTTGAAAATTATTCTGAAAAATCAAAAAGAAAAGGTTTGAAACTTACAGAGGGTGAAAAGAAAATCAAAAAGCAGCAGGAAATCATAGCAAAAAAAGGTGCAGACGAATCTTTCAGTTTTGGTGCTTATCTTTTTGAAACAAAAAAAATCAATGGTAAAAAAACTGCAATTTTGCCACTAGAACAGTTTATGCAGGCTGTAAAAGATGAAAAAAATAAAGATAAAATTAAGGCTTGTAAAAATCTGCGTGGAAAAATTGTTACAAATGATAACGGAACTTTGCTTTGTGGTGAAAAACTTTCACTTATCATCGACATCATTAAATCTATTGATTTGAATCCAGTTGCTGAAAAGAGATGGAATCGTCATTTGAATGTAAATATTTTTGATGCTGTAGGAAAAGAACAGTTGATAGATTCTTTATGTTTTATTTTACGCACTGCAATTGCTAAGCAAAAAAACAGGGAATATGGATTTATCTGTCTGTTTACTGATGGTCGAGGAAATTATTGGTTTAAAGTTTCACGAGGTTTTTCTACTGCCTTGATGGAAAGTCATTCCAGTCTGGAAGTTTTAATAGAAGAAAATATAGATTTTTCAAACGAAGAAAAACATGAAATCAATAAAGCGCTTGCTCTTGTGAATAAATTTTATGCATAATGAAAAACGTATTTTAAATAAAATATACATTCTCGCGGATTCTATTTTGTTTCTTTGTTTTTTTCGTCATCATTTTCTTCGATATTGAGCATTTTTTGAATACGTGATTTTATGCTGCTGTTTGTCTTTTTTTCATTATAAAGAGAGTGCATTTTTTCCTGTGCAGAATGAAATTTGTTTGTTTTGTAAATATCAAGTCCAAGTCCAATTGTTGTTGTATCTTTTGAGTCAAGATATAAAAGACAGATGTTTTCAAAATCAGGATTTTCGTATTTTGCAAGCTCTTTTCCTATTGCATAGCGTAAATCCTTCTTTTTATCATCTTTTACGCACTGTTCAGCCAAATCAAGGATTTCGTTTAAACCAGCATGTTTTTCTTTCAAAAGACTTTCTATTATTTTCTTCTTTGTTCCGTCGCCAACTTTTTTATCCTGAAGTTGCGAAAGTAAGAAATCATTTCCTTCATTTGTGTTTAAAAAAGCAACAGTTTTTATACTTTCTTCTTTGATAATTTTTTCGCTGTCATTTTTTATTCTATAAATTAAAAATGGAACTGCATCTACATTTTCCATTTCTTTGCATGATTTTATAGCTTCCTGCCGAACACGCCAATGTTCATCTCTTATGCCCTGAATAATTGTTTTTTTTGCTTCTTTATTTTCTGGAAAATGCGAAAGACCTTTTATAACGTATTGACGGAGATTTGGATCAGTTGCAGAGAATGTTTCTATTAAAACCGGAACAGATTCTTCTTTTTGCATCAATCCGATTGCTTCAGCAGCGTACATTCTGACATAAGTATTTTCATCTTCGTCTTCTAGAATATTAACAATTTTGTCCCATGTTTCTACTGCGTGCATTTTACCACAAGTGCGCATAAGTGTTTGACGCTGTGAATCACTTAAATCTTCGCGGTCAAGAAATTCAACAAGAAAAACTGCTTCTGAAGGTCCACCAATTTCACCAATTGTGGAAATAGCATCATTAAAATAATCTTCATTTTCTGCTTCAATGAGCGTCAAAACTGCCGGAATTGCCTGTACTGTTTTTACTGAACTGATGTATTCAAAACTTGCTTTTACAAGATCATTTTTTGCATCATAAGGATCATTGATAAGTTCAACTGCAAAGTCTTCAAGGCATGGATCTTCCTGTTTTGTAAAATATTTTAATATCTGAAGTTGAATGGTGGTATTTTTTGTTTCCTGAAAAACATCATAAAGTTCTTCCGTAAAGCGAGGATCATCATTTTTAATCAGCTTTTCTATAAGTTCAGAAATTTCTGATGGAATTCCATATTTTATCGTATTTTTAAAATTTTCTTCATCTTTTTCAGATTCATCTTTTTCGCGCGCTTTTTCTGCTTTTTCGGAATCTATAGGTTTTGGTCGTTTTGCAGGTGGAATTTCAGCAAAACCAGATTTTGCACTTTCGATTTTTTCCAATTCGTTTTGAGTTTCTTCTTTTTGTATTTCTGAGTTTTCTAAAACATTATTTGAAGCAGAATCAGATTGATTTTTTTGAGCATCATCATTAAGTTCTTGAGAAAAAACTGGAAATAAAAGCAAAAATAAAATCAAAACAGCAAATATTTTTTTCATACTATACCCTGATGAAATTTTTCAAGAAAATTATTTCTATATGATTCAAATCGGTCTTCATTTATAGCAATCCTGATTTCTTTTATCATATTATGAAGGAAATAAAGATTGTGATAACTTGCCAAAATTGAACTGAGAATTTCCTGTTCTTTAAAAAGATGGCGAAGATATGCTTTTGAATAAGTCTGGCATACTTTGCATTTACATTCACTGTCAACAGGCCCAAAATCATGAATCCATCTTTCCTGTTTGATTGAAAGCATTCCTCTGTGAGTAAAATATGAACCGTTTCTTGCATTCCTTGTTGGTAAAACGCAGTCGAACATATCAATTCCAGCCTGTACCGCATCAAGAATGTATTCTGGAGTGCCAATTCCCATAACATATTTTGGTTTATCTTCAGAAAGAAATTTTACAGTGTGATTCAAAAAATGCTTGAATTCTTCAGGAGTTTCGCCAACACTCAAACCTCCGATTGCAATTCCAGGCATATCAAGACTGTCTACAAATTGTGCGCTTTGCTGACGTAAATCTTCGAAAAAGTTTCCCTGAACAATAGGAAATAAAATTCCTTTGTAACCATTTTCGCGCTCTTTTTCCCATTCATTTTTTGCACGAATCAACCAGTCACTTGTTATTTTCAAAGCTTTTTGAGCATCTTTTTGAGAAGTTCCAGCTCCTGTGCAAACGTCAAGTTGCATTTGAATATCTGAATTATATTTTACTTGATGGGAAACAACATTTTCTGGAGTAAACATATGGTAACTTCCATCAATATGGCTTTGAAAACGTACTCCTTCATCAGTTATTTTTCGTAACTTAGAAAGAGAAAACACTTGGAACCCACCTGAATCAGTCAGAAAATTTTTCTGCCATTTTGAAAACCCATGCAATCCGCCGGCTTCTTTTATTAAATCAGGACCAGGTCGCAAAAAAAGATGATAAGTGTTTGCAAGAATAATTTCAAAATCAATATCTTCAAGAAAATCTTTTGGCATCGCTTTAACTGTAGCGTTTGTTCCTACCGGCATAAAAACAGGAGTTTGTACATCGCCATGAGCTAGATGAAGCACTCCTGTTCTTGCATTTCCGTCTGAAGATTTATGATGAATATCAAATATTTTTTCCATTTTTATTCCTTTTTTTATTTATTAAAACCTGATGCATAGTATTGAAATTAATCGCAACAAGTTCAGGATAAATTATTGAATTAAATTGTTATGTTCTGCTGTATCTGAGTAAAATAATGCTCAATATTGTAAAAAAAATGACAGGAAACCATGCACCCATAAATGCAGAAATATATCCGTGTTTTGCAAGTACCATTGTAATCATCATAGAAACATAAAACAAAACAGAAGCAGTGATACAGGAAGCAAGACTTATTAAAAGTACATTTTTTTTCGTTTTTCCAGTCAATCCTATTGATAAAAATACTACAATAAAAACAATAAAAGGAAAAGCATATTTTTTGTAGTATTCAGAAAGTTCTTCATTATATGGAAGCCCAGCTTTTTTTAAATGCTCAACATAGATTTTAGCTTCTTTGGCAGTTACAGACTGTACGTCAATATTTGATTTTCTGAAAATTTCATAAGATTCATTCAGTCTTTCAGTATATCCAGTATCAAGTGGAACAATTTTCATTCCCTGATTATCGGGAATATATTGAACCGCACCGTCAAGAGCCCAAATATTTTGGTCAAAATTCCATTGAGCCTGAGATGCATAAATGATAGATTCAAGATTTTTATTTTCATCCCTAAAGATGAAATAAATTCTTTTTAATTGTTTATTATCCTCATAATATCTGTTGGCTTTATAAATGATTTTACCATTATCAGAAAGAACGATTACATCAGAATTATTTTCATTTGTAGTTTTTCCAAGCAGCTGATTTTGCAGTTGAACTTTTTTTTCATAAGTTTTTACAACAAATTTGTTTTCAAAAGCAAAAAGACCGAACGCAAGAATAAATGAAACAAAAAGAATCGGAAAAGTAAAACGGAATAATGAAACGCCCGAAGCAAAAAGTGCTTCAATTTCATTATTTGCATACATATCACTTAGAACATAGGAAGTGGAAAAAAGAATTGCAACAGGAACAGAATACCAGATTGTTTTTGGAACATAATTTGCCATAACTGTCAAAATGTCTTTTAATGCACAACCATTTTGAAGATAGTTTGCAATATTCATAAACAAGTCAACAAGGTTTAAAACAAGCGCAAAAAAAGCCATCGCTCCAAAAAAAAGAGGAATAATTTTTTTAAAAAGATATACAATAAGTTTCATTTTTTCAGAAGTTTGAACAAAAAGACAATTCCAAAAAATCCTATTACAAAATTTGGAACCCAAATGCACCAGAAAGCGTTTGCACCAACTTTCTGAACGAAAAGTTGCCCCATAATCTGCATTGCCCAATAAATTACACAGATTATAAGACCCAAAAATAATCCGAGTGTCTGACCATTATGTTTTCCAAAAAGAAAAGCAATAGAAAAAGCAAGAAAAGCAAAGAAAATGGAACCAAAGGGGAGTGCAAATTTTTTGTGATATTCCATAGTCCACAAGTTTACCCTTGTTTTTAAAGAAGGGTCAGACTTATATTCTTGTTTCATCTCGTTTAACGTTTTTGTTAAATCGTAAGTTGTCATTTCTCTGGCAGAACGACTTGTCGTACCCAAAACAGCTGTATCAAAAATATTTAAAATAGTTTTTTTGGAATTCATAACATCAAAATTTTTTCGATTTTCCTTATCAATTGAAACAACAATTGCGTCATTCATATCAAGCTGCATCAAAACTCCTTCCTGTTTTGCACCAATAAGTTTTGAATCTCCAGCCACAATAATTCTATCAGAATCTTTATCTGAATCAAAAAGAATGATATCAGAAACGGAAGAACCGTTTACATCGCCAATAACAACATGGGATTTATCTATTTTTTTTACACTGTTAGATTCAAGTTCAATAGACGGCGTGGAATTCATAATTTCACGCATTAATTTATTGTATTTCATATGCCCCAAAGGCAAAAGATAATCATTTACAAAAAAAGAACCAATGGAAATGATAAGTCCCAAAGAGGCAACCGGAAGTAAAATCTTCAAAAATGAAAAACCAGAAGCTCTGAAGATTAAAATTTCATTGCTGCTCATCATTCCACCTAAACTCATTAAAAAACCGACTAAAGTTGCAAATGGCGCAGACTGAGCCACAATAAATGGAAGACTGTAAACCATAATTCTCATAACATCCTTAAAAGGAGCCGATTTTGCAAGAAGTTTTTCAACATCAAGCAGAATTTGGTTTACAAAAAAAATCATAAAAAAGAACAAAAATGAAACCAGAAAGTATAAAAATAAGTCTTTTAAAAGATATTTAATTAAAATATGATTTTTAAGAGTGCCTTTTTTAAAAACCTTTATCTGAATAGTTTCAATGCAACCAGAAATAAAAGCAAAAAAACGCAATTTTTTGATATTTTTAAAAAAGTTTTTAATGCGCGTTTTAAAATCAATCCATTTTCGCTCAAAAAAATCTGAAAAAGAGGAAAAATCTGAAAATTTATGTTTTTTTTCGTCCTGACCGTTCATTTGATTATGATTTTACACCAGTAGAACCAAAACCTCCAGTTCCCCGTTCAGTTTCCGAAAGATTTTCTACAATAGAAAAATCAGCTTGTGTAACAGGCGCAACAATCATTTGAGCAATTCTGTCGCCACTATTAATCACAAAGTCTTCATCACCAAGATTAATCAAAATGATTTTAATTTCACCGCGATAGTCACTGTCAATAGTGCCGGGTGTGTTTAAAACAGTCACACCATTTTTTGCAGCAAGTCCGGAACGCGGACGAATTTGAATTTCATATCCATTTGGAATTTCAAAAAAAAGTCCAGTAGGAATAATTGCAGTTTTTCCACAGGAAATAGTTACAGGCTTTTCTAAAAGAGCGCATAAATCAGCCCCGGCAGCGCCACAAGTTTTGTATTGTGGAATTACAGCACCTTTTTGTGCAACACATTTAATTTCAATTTTATTCATGAAATAAATTATATCATAAAACAACAGAAAAAAAAAGAAGACGCAACAAAAATTACAAGGAAGTAACTTTTATTACGTCTTTTTAAGTTTTAACAATAATCGGAAGAAAAACCTGTTATAAACCAGATAACAGACATTTTCTACAAATTTTATTTATTTTCCAACGCATCGATGTAAGAAAGATTAAGTCTTCCCTGTTTGTCAACTTCCAATAGTTTTACAGGAATAACTTGACCTTCTTTGAGAACATCAGTAACTTTGTTTACTCGCTGACGAGAAAGTTTAGAAATGTGACACAAACCTTCTTTTCCAGGAAGAATTTCAATAAATGCACCAAATTCCATAATGCGTTTAACAGTTCCCTGATAAATTGTTCCAACCTCAGGATCTTCAGTAATGCCTTTAACAGCTTTTTTAGCAGCTTCAGCAGCAATTCCTGTTTTACCATAAATTGTTACAGTTCCGTCATCATCAGTGTTGATTGTTACGCCATACTGAGCGCACAAAGCCTTAACATTTTTTCCGCCAGGCCCAATTAAAGCACCAATTTTATCCACAGGAATCTTCATAGTAAGAATCTGAGGAGCACGTGGAGAAAGAGGAGCCGGTTTGTCAATACATTCCTTCATTTTTCCAAGAATGTGCATACGACCAACACGAGCCTGTTCCAAAGCGTTTTTCATAATTTCAGTAGTAACACCAGGAATCTTTATATCCATCTGGAAACCAGTAATACCGTCTTCTGTACCAGCAACTTTAAAGTCCATATCACCAAGATGGTCTTCTTCACCAAGAATATCACTCAAAATCTTGTAGCGGTCATAATGTTCGCCTTCAGTAATAAGACCCATTGCAATTCCAGCAACCATTTTTTTCATAGGAACGCCAGCTGCAAGCATTGAAAGACATCCACCACAAGTAGAAGCCTGAGAAGAAGAACCGTTAGATTCCATAATCTCAGAAACAACACGAACAGTGTAAGGGAATTCTTCGCGGCTTGGAACCATAGGAGCCAAAGAACGGCGAGCAAGATTTCCGTGACCAATTTCGCGGCGACCTGTTGTAAGTTTTCCAGTTTCACCTACAGAATATGGAGGGAAATTATAGTGGAGGATAAAGTGTTCACTTCTGTCACCATCAATATCATCATAAGTCTGTTCATCCATTGCAGTACCCAAAGTACAAACAGCAAGCGACTGAGTTTCACCGCGAGTAAACAAAGCAGAACCATGAGGCATAGGCAAAACATTAATTTCGCAGGAAATAGGGCGGATTTCATCACATTTACGGCCATCAATACGCACACCATCATCAAGAATAGATTTGCGCAAAAGCTTGTATTGAATGTCATCCATAAGGTTACAGAAAAGTTTAGCCTGAATAGGATCAGAAAGCTGTTCAGCATATTTTTCAGCAAGCTGATTCTGCACCTTTGCAATTGCAATACCGCGGTTTTGTTTACCATCCTGGAAACAAGCTTCTTTTAAAAGAGGAGTAGCTTCTTCTTCAATAGCCTGAGCATTTTCAAGAGTAACGTCAAGCGGATTCAAAGGAAGTTTTTCTTTTCCAGCTTTTTTAACAAGTTCTTCCTGCAAAAGACACATTTCTTTAATAAATTTTTCAGCTTCGGCAAGGGCACCAAGCATCACTTCTTCAGAAACTTCGTTTGCACCACCTTCTACCATTGTGAAACCGTCTTTAGTACCGGCAACAACAATTTCCATATCAGCTTCTTCAATCTGCTTGAAAGTAGGATTGATAACATATTTGCCATCCAAAAAGCCAACACGGCAGGCAGCTACAGGACCATGGAATGGAATGTCCGAAATACAAGTAGCAGCCGAAGCAGCAAGAACAGCAAGAATATCCTGAGTATGTTCACCATCTGCAGAAACACAAGTAGGAACAATCTGCAGTTCATGACCAAAAGAAGGTTCAAAAAGCGGACGCATAGGACGGTCAATAAGACGACTTACCAAAATTTCTTTATCCTTTGGACGACCCTCACGTTTTACAAAGCCACCAGGAATTTTTCCCGCAGCATAAAACTTTTCATTGTATTCAACAGTGACAGGCACAAAGTCCTGACCTTCTGTTACAGTGCTGGAAGCACAAATTGTTGCAATAATAGCAGCGCCGCCCCACTGAGCGTAAACACAACCATTAGCCTGTTTGCCGATTTTACCAGTTTCCAAGATAAGATCAGCATCACCAAGTCTGTAAGTAACTCTTTCTACTGACATATTTTCCTCTTAAATAAAAAAATTATGCCCGGAATTCACCACAGATTCACACAAATAAAAATTTAGCCATCTCTTTTTCAAAAACTAAAGGAGGGGGAAGTCTCCCCCTGACTCGCACTACGTTGCTCGTCACCCCTTCTAGCGGGGCAAAAAAAATCCAACGTTGCCCCGCAACGCCCCAAATTTTTATTTGTGTGTACCCGTGATTCAACGAATTCCAGGAATCCTTGTGAAAAACTTTCACAAATATAATTTTAATCGATTATACAGATTTTTTCAATTACTTAAAATGAAACAGAATATTTTTTTTGAAGGAGAACGCCGACTTGAAACTTGTACTGCAGTTTTTTATTTCCCTTCTACAACAGCAATTTCTTCGGCTGTAAATTAAATAAAATGTTTTTTTTAATGTTATAATAAATAGACAAAAAGAGTATACTTTTATTTACACAATTCAAAAAAAGTATTATGATAAAAACTTGGAAGTGCCTTAATTCAGGCGGCGTCTCCCAAACTCAAAATCTAGATTTTCTAGAAATAATTGATATGGGAGGCTTGTTTATGACTTTAGAACTGGTTTTGTTAGTAATATCTTGTATTGCTACCGTTACTGGTACAGTTATAACATTGCTCTCTTACCTTAAAAAAGATAAAGAGTAAAAAATAAAGCCGCCAAAGTTTGCAGACTCTACGGCGGCTTTCCTATTAAACCGTGGAGACGACCAAATGAGTTTTGGTACTTCCTTTTTTTAATATACAACTAATCAACGGTTTTTGCAAGTCATTGTCACGCCGACTTGCAACTTGTACAGCAGTTTTTTATTTCCCTTCTACAACAGCAATTTCTTCTTGTGTTAATCCGTACAGAGCGTAGACTTTAGCGTTGATTTGATTGTCTATTGCTTCTACACGCATTTTGCAAATTGATTTTTCTTGTTCGCTGATTGCAGATTGTTGTTTTTTTACAGCTTCCATCATAAGTGTAGCAAGATTTGCCAGTTCTTGTTGTTGGGCTTCTGTGGCGGTTGGGATTGGAATTAAGGCTAATGGTTTATTAAAATATTCGCGAGAATTACCTTTTGTTTTACCAATAAAACCAAAATACCAATCAATCAAACTAGAGTTAAGTAATGTAAGTACATATTTTATTAAATAACCGCAATTATCTTTCATGACGATTGCCCTTATGTCGCCACCATCGTTGAAGAACTGCTGGTCATCATAAGCAAATCTATTATGTTCTGCTCTGTACGGAACAATAATTTTTTCTGGAGCATCATGAATTTCTTTAACTGATGGTCTGTGTAATCTCCACCAATCATATTCATTGTTTTTTGGACCTCTTCTATCTAATAATTCTTTTTTATATTTTTCTAAATATTTATATGCATTTGGATATTTTTCTTTGGAGAAATTGTTATCACAATAAATCAGGAATAAATCAACAGATTTAATTTCATATCTTTGAATATGACTATTTTTGATACATTTTCTTACGATTGTTTCTTCAATCAAATTATCTTTGATTACCTTGAAAGGGACAGAAAAAATACCATTTTTGCCCGTTTCAGCACCTTTCGCAATGTCTGTAATATCACCCAAGAAAACACTATTTTTATTTAATTTATTAATAATCTGAGAAGCAAAATTATCTGCGATGAGCCAAGTATCTGATAATTCATTTCTTGCTAATGTAGAAAAATCGTAACTTTCATTTATTTTAACTTCTTGAGGTGCTTTATTTTGTTTATACGTAAAAATTTTAATCTCATTTTCTGTTATATTCTTTTTTGCAAAAAGTAAAGTTGTATGTACACTTGCATTTGCAAAAATTTGTGCATTTTTAAAATTAACAATCGAAGTAACTTTTGTGTTTAAAAACAATCGTAATTTTTTTGCGTATTCATTACCAAGAAAATAATTAGATGTAATTACTCCGTAAATACCAGTTTCTGTTAATAAATTTATTCCTCGATAAAGAAAGTAATACATTAAATCATTATAACCTGTATGGATTTCCGAATATTTATTAGAAAAATATTCGTGATATTCAGGCATAGTATTTATATTGACATACGGCGGATTTCCCATCACACACTCAAAACCGCCAGTTGCAAAAATCTGTGGAAACTCCTTTTCCCAATCAAAAGCATTTACTTTGTACATCGCTTCTTCTTCAAAAAGTGACAAATCTTGTGTAGCGTAAAAGTCGCTTCCTATCAAACTGTTTCCGCATTTTATGTTGTCGCCCAAATATGGCAAAACATGCATATCAGATTCTCGGAATAAAGAATTTTCCTGTTTGCCTTCACCTTCCAGCATCTGCAAATAAAGAGAAAGTTTTGTAACTTCAACAGCTTGAGCGTCAATATCAACTCCATAAATATGTGTGGTTAAAATTCGCTTTTTTTCCTGAATGCTTAATGCAATTCCATTTTTTGTGGAAATGAGCTTTCCAGTTTTTAAGTTTTTATTTTCTTCGGTTTTATTTTTTGAATATTTATCTAAATACCAGTTCAAAAGATACTTAAAGGCTCCTACCAAAAAAGAACCAGAACCACAAGCAGGATCGCAAATTGTTATGGAACTGGCATTTTCTGGAGTACAATCTGCAAGTTTTTTTCCGATTGTTTGTTCGACTATATATTTTACTATGTAAGTTGGAGTATAAAAAACACCGCCCGCTTTTTTTATTTCTGGTTTTTCTTCAACAGTTACAGTATGTCCATTTTTGATATTTTTAAAATTAATTTCGCTTCCTAAAAATTTTTCATAAATATTTCCCAAAACTTCTACAGGAAGAGCAACCCAGGCATAAGGACAAGATGGATAATAAAGTTCGTTTGTAATATCTTTTAAAACTTTATTGGCAATGATTATGTCGTTTATCCAATTTTCAGAAGCAAAAAGACCTGAATTATATTTTGCATTGGCATCTTCAAAAACTTTTTTAAGTTCTTTATAAGCATCAGAAGAATTACAGGCATTCTTTAATGTTTCCAAATCCTCCATATCTTTATCTTCTGCAATTCTTAAAAAGATAATGCGGTCAATTATTTTTTGAACTGCAATATTCAGATTTCGCAAAGATAATTCTGGATTTCTAAGTGCAATGTTTTTTGCCAAATCCAGTCGCCATTTTTCTATTGTAGACAAAAGTTCGCTATCAATTTCGCTCGTTCCGCGCTTGTTTTTTCCAGATTCACAATATTGGTCAAAACTTCCAGTTTGAACTGCTTCTTTTGAAAATGTATTCCATAAGTATTCAAAATTTTCTTCGTATTGGTCATATCGCATATATTGAATGCGGGCTGCACTTGCTTTGTCATTTGGATTTGGTTTGATTTTTGTATCAAAAACGGCGAATTCTTCAAAATCTGTTAAAATGGAAAGTGGAAGTTTTGCAGTATAGGCATATCGGCGAAGCTGATAAGCTGGAGCAATATCGTCTTTTATATTTACAGATGGCTTTTTTGCTTCAACAAAGAATATTTTTTGTCCGCCGAGTCTGAACGAATAATCAGGAGCTTTTGTTTGTCCGTTAATGACAACTTTATCTTCCCGCACAACTTCTCTAAATCGTTCTGCAAAACCGTTGTCGTTTCTGACATCCCAATTCAAAGCTTCAAAAAATTTATCTATAAAATCTGTTCGTGTATTTGATTCATCGTAATTTGCACTTGTGTATGATTTTTCGTTTTGTTTAAATCGGGCAACTAAATTTTTGATTATTTGTAGTGATTCTTCTTTTGTGTGTGGGATAAAATTCATGTTTTGTTCCTATGCAAATATTCTAAATCATACAAAAGGAATTTTCAATACATTCATTAAAGGAGAGTTTAAATTGTTATTGGGTGAAATTATCTTGAAATTTGTGTTTAATTTGGATTTGTTTTGGAATAATTGATATATGCAGTAAATAGCCCCCCGAAACGAGTTCGGGGTGACACTAGGAAAAAAGTTATTGGATAACCATTTACTTTTTACTTGCGCAATCCAAGTTCTTTTATGAATGCACGGTAACCTTCCAAGTCTGTGCGTTCAAAATAACGGAGCATTTTACGGCGCTGTCCTACAACTTTCAAAAGTGCACGTTTAGCATTTGCATCTTTTGGGAAAGCTCTTGTGTGTTCTGTAAGCTGCTGAACACGCTGTGTCATAATTGCAATCTGAACTTTTACATTTCCTGTATCAGTTTCTTTTGCACCATACTTCTTAATTGTAGCAGAAGTAACTTCTTTTGTAAGTGCCATTATGGAACCCCTTAAAAATAAAATGATAGTCTGTATAAGCGGTTAATAATGCAGGTCTATTTCTGGGTTTCTAGAAATAAATCACAAAAAAAACCGTAAAAACAGCATTTCAATAATATATAAAAATTTAATTTTATTCAATACAGATTTTCAAAAATGCCTGTCATAAAGTTATTTTACTAATTAACAATATTTGTAATAAAAAATAATTTTAACGCATCCATTGATGAAAAAGGTATCTTCATAATGGATGTTATTAATTTCTTAATGTGGAATATGGAACAAAAATTATTTTAACTTCACGGATACTTAAATTTGGTTCATGCAATTCCGCAAATTTCTAAAATATTTTGTTTTCTTAACGATTATTCACGGTTGTCGTATATTCATTTTTTACAGGTTTGGCATTCAAAATCTGCGTAATTGCTTTCTTTCCTTCTTTGCCTTTGAATATGATAGCCTGGACATTCATAGCATGCATAATCCCATATTTGTCGTCAGTTCCGTCTTTTTTACATTCCCTCAAGTGGCACTTCAAATTTCATATTCTTCTGTATTTCGACTTTTTTTATAAACATAATCATATACCATGGCAGATACACTATGTTTTCTTCTTTCTCGACATTGCCAGAACAAAATACGAATGCTTTATTCAGTTTCCATTCTTCTACTGCAAGGACATTATTCAATGCTGCATGTTTCTTATAATCTGTACCGCTTTTTATTTCCAACGGAATTACTTTTCCGCTGTTTTGAATGAGAAAATCGATTTCACCAAATTTCTTATTCAAAAAGTATACTTCAAAATTTTTTGAGCTTAATTCCTGTGCATAAACATTTTCAAGGATACTACCCATGTTTACGCTTAAATCGCCATTCAAGATTGAAAATTGAACATTGTCTATACACGAAGCGCAAAGAAGTCCTGAATCAGCCATGTAAAGTTTAAACAAATTACTTTGCTCATTCAGTTTTAATGGTACTTGTGGAGCCACTACATTGTAACAGGGAATCGCCACCCCGGCATCTTTTAACCAGACAAAACTTTCTTCATATCGTTCCATTCTTGCTGTCGAACGAATTGAATTAATTTTAAAACGTCTGTTCTTTGAATCTAACTGCGAGGGTATATTATCAAAAATTGCACTGATTTTTTCCCTGTCTTTTTCAGAATACTTTGCTATATCCTGCCTGTAAAGTGAAAGTATATCTTTTTGAATCTCTACAACTTTTGCAATATCATGGGATATAACATATTCCTGAACAACTGCTGGCATGCCTCCAACTATTAAATACACCTGAAATAATTGCTTCATCGTATTGTGAATAGACTCTGCTATAGGTTCAAGGTTATTAAAGCAGTCTTCTAAAAGCTTAAAAGTTGATTTTTGTACCCCACATGCAATACAGAATTCTTCAAACGTCATCGGAAACATTTGAACGATATGTTCATATCCCACAGGATATGATTTAACAGTTTTATATTGAACTCCCAAAAGCGAGCCGGATTCAATATAATCAAATCTTCCGTCGTCAACCAAAAATTTTATTGCAGTTCTAGCATTCGGACACTCTTGAATTTCATCAAAAAAAATAAGGGTCTTGCCTGGTTCAAGTTTTTGTTTTGTAAAAGCAGTAATGCCTTGAATTATTGAATCTGCATTTAAATCCCCTTTAAAAATCAGTTTTGCACTTTCCTGAGTAACAAAATTGATTTCCACAAAGTTTTCGTAATTCTTATGTGCAAATTCACGGATTAAAAAAGTTTTTCCAATTTGCCTTGCCCCTGTAACAAGCAGTGCTTTTTTATTTTCTTTTTTCTTCCATTCTTCAAATTTTTCTATTGCTTTTCTATACAACATAATGACCTCATATAAAGAAAGATATCTTATGCGACATTTTTCTTATATATATAAGTCATTTTGCGACATTTTTCTTAATTTTTCAAGGCTTTTTTGCGACTTTTTTATTATCTACAAAAAAAACTTATCTGTCCGAAACAAACTCCCAATTTTTAAATTCATTCTTTTTGAATTTGCCTATCGGGGAACACAAAATTTATAAACAAAACTAAAAATTAATCGATAACCCGGCGGAAATTCCAGAAAAAAGCCAGGAAAAGACAAGATTTTCGGAAAATCTACCGTCAGAACCTTCAAAAATTCCTCCTAAGCCAGTACCTAAAGAAAAAGAAAAAGGAATTAGCCAAATTTTAGACAAAAATACATTCAAATTCAGTTTACCGAGACAGATATCATACACACACTTACTATTTACAGAAACAAGACCCGTCTTATTCACAAAATCAATATTCCGCGAATCACTGCCAGAAGAACCATCAAAAAAAATATTTTTCTTATATTGCCAATTTACATCATACGAACCATTTTGATTGGCAAAGAAAATTGAATTACAATCCATCGAAAATAAAAATGAATTCCTGCGATACTCAAAAAACAAACCTGCAAGAACTGCAAAAACCTGTATATCCCCCTGTACTTTATAATACTTAAAAGGATACAGAAAATACAGCTTATTTTCAGTTGGCAAAGCACCGTTGAAATCTCCGAAGAAAAATGTACAACCCGAATACGGCTTGAACATTGCCCGACCTGCGTACCAAGTCTGCTTGTATAAAACGGAAAACAGATTATAAGATGCATCTCCCATCCGTGAATCCTCATTACTCAAAATACATGCATTTCCTGCACAAAAACTGCCGTTAACTTCATGATTTTTATACAAAAGTTGCACGCCGTATTGCCCTGTATATGGATTTTCTACATTTCCATAGAACCAATAAAAATCACCTTTTTTACTTTCTGCCGTAAAAAAATTGAAATATGGCTTAATAACTGCATTTTCTATATAAACAGGAACAGAAATTCTAGCGTTAATACCCGATACCCCTTCCTGATTGTAAACATGGTTAGCAGAAACGGAAACAGAATCGGCAAAAGAAAAGCCAAAATCACCTGAAAGACCAAAATAACGGTTCTTATAATCTGCAAAAAAGTTTCCCTTTACATAGGATGTTTCACAGTAGTCGACTGTTGAATCGAGCAAGGAAATGCTTGCACCAGAGGAAAAATCGTATCTTTCTTCATAAAAATCTTCAACTACATTCCACCTGTACAAAAGTGCCGTGCCGGAAGAATCAGACCACAGGTGCGTTAATGTATGAGTAAGTTCAAGAGCAGGTACTTTTATGCAAAATAAAAAAGGTAGAAAAAATATCAGTTTTTTCATAGTTTTTATCATAAACAGATTAAAAAAAACACTCATAAACCTGTTGTAAATGTTTTCAAATAAATCGTACAAACTTGATATTTTATCCCAAAACATAATTCATATAATACCACTATTTTGAATTCTTTTCATTAGTTTTCTTTTTGAGAATGACATATAGGGTTAAAGCTGAATCTATAGCATTTCAGAAAAAGATTTCAAAGTAATGTAATTTTGTGTAAAACTTACGGCAAAGTTTGATGTTTTTCTTGTAAAGCCTAAACTGTTTTGGTACAGTTTCGTTGGGAAGATAAGAATCAAGTCTTGTCTTTGAAAATATTTCAGTAATTCATTTTGTTGCTTAGAATTCATGTTTAATAAAAATGGGGACAGACCTTGACTTCTGAAAAGAGGGGGAAAGCCTTCCCCCTGGGCTCAGCCTGAAGTCTTCGCCACACCCCCATCAGCGGGCCTCAAACGCCGGCCCGCAACGCCCGCTGGTTCAACTCTTATTATTCGAGGTTTGTCCCTGGTTTTATTCAGTTTGCTGTTTTTTTCAAAATGGAATTATTGGATTTCCACTATGAATTTGATTCCATCTTCATAGAAAACAAATGTTTCTAAATCAAGAAATGCGGCTGATACAACATCGTATATTTTTGATTTCTCTTTTGCTGGGGTTGAAGCACTCCACTGGAAACCTCTGTCCATTGTTTTTTCGAACGTTACTTTACTTTCTGGATTGAGGTGAAATTTAATCCAAGAATCTTTTGTATCCTTATTCCAATTCTGGTTGTTACAAAGAAAAATGAGATGACCATTTACAACAATTTGTGACATTTTACCATCTTCTGGTTTTGAAAAAGAAAGTTTTATTTCTTCTGCAAACATTCCTGTACTGAATAATAATCCTGTAAATAATATTAATAAAAATTTTTTCATAAAATCTCCTATAAATAATTAAGTTCCTTAAAATTACACGACGAAGAAAGTTTCAACTTTCGAGGAGTGTAATTCG
>SAMEA104315430__coassemble_86_pt1 | contig 59486 bp, 43 predicted proteins | sample SAMEA104315430__metabat2_low_PE_026 | metagenome-assembled genome bin SAMEA104315430 (sample SAMEA104315430) | gut metagenome | biome: Monkey gut; feature: monkey-associated habitat; material: faeces | place: China | collected 2013 | reverse complement strand
AACTGATGTTTCAAATCATAGACCAGATGACAGAATCGGTCAAGACGATTGAAAAGCAGCTTGCTGAACTTACAAAAGATGATGAGATGGTGAACCGTCTTATGACAATCCGAGGCTGTGGAAAAATCACAGCATGGATAATCAGGGCATACACCGAAGACATCGGCAGGTTTGCAAACGCAAAAAAATATGCAGCGTTCTGCGGACTTGTTCCGTGGGTACAGGATTCAAACGAGACCATTCATCATGGAAAGATAACGAAGCGCGGTCCGCAGGAATTGAGAACGGCGTTCGTTCAGTTGGTGTTGGGAATCCGTCGTTGCGGTGATACTTCAGAATGGAGAATCATGCAGCGATTCGATTATATGAAAAAGAATAAAGGCAGTGGTAAATCAATTATTGCTGCTGCAAGAAAGATGGCAGAAATAACGTGGACGTTGCTCACAGAAAAACAGGACTTTGATGCAAAAAAGATGATGGGAAAGTGTAAACCTATGAATCTTGCAGGACAGGCTCTGGCTGCCATAAATAAATAGCTTAGAAAGTTGACTTGTTCGTTGACTTTTTATGGGAGCAAAAGAAGCTGTTTTACCTTGGAGCCGATTCCCTGGCGTTGACCCGATTTTGGGACCTGAAATGCGTTCGACTGGTGAAGTTTTGGGACTTGCTGAAACTTTCCCTCTGGCATTCTACAAATCTCAGGAAGCTGCTGGAAGTGAGTTGCCTCATGCGCCTGCTGCCTGGGAAAACAAAAAAGTTTTGATTTCTTTGAGCAACAAGGAAAGCCAGAAAGACCAGGTTTTGATGATTGGAAAAACTTTGAAGAATCTCGGATTTACTTTGGTTGGAACTCAGGGAACTGCCGACTTCTACAACGCAAACGGAATTAAATGCGAAGTTGTAAACAAAATTGGTGGCGGCCGTCCTGATGTTGTAGATTTGATTATGAACAAGGAAGTTTGTCTTGTAATCAACACACCAAAGGCAAAGCGCAACTACGCAGAAGACCGCAAAACAATTCGCAAAGTGTGCCTGAAGTACAAGGTTAGCTACATCACAACACTTGCTGGGGCTGTTGCCGCTGTAAAGGGAATTGAAGCGGTAAAGAATGGCAACGGTGGCGAGGGCGGAGTAAAATCTCTCCAAGAGTACCATGCAATGATAAAATAGGTGCGAGTTTTGGCTCTGCTAAAACTCGGTAGAGAGGGCACAAAGTGCCCGAACGGAGAGAAGCAAGCGTGAAGAGTTTGCAGGAGTATCATGCGTTGATTAAGTAATTTTTGTAAAAGTAAAATAACATTTTTGAAAGGCTGTCGAGAAATCGACAGTCTTTTTTTATATCATTTCAAATTTTCTAAGTATTTCTGATATATCATTAGTAATTGTTTCTATCAATTCTTTCTGCATGTCATTATTTTTGTTTATTTCAAAATTATCAATTGGCTTAAAAAGTAAATAAGGTTGTATATTAATGGCACTGGCTATTTTTTCTATAAATGTTAAAGAAGGGAATCTTTTTTTTGTTTCAATTTGACCAATATAGGAAGTTTCTGTATCACATAATTCAGCAAGTTTTTCTTGAGTTATATGCTGTTCTTTACGGAATCGTTTCAGATTGCTAATAAAAATTTCTTGTAAATCCATAAAATATATTCTAAAAGCGAATATTTTTATTTTGTATAGGCTTGACAGTAATAAATAATATATATAATATATGCAAATAGCTAATAAGATTTTTTTCAGTGGAGGAAAAAATGACTGAAGAATTAATGAAAGAATCCATGAATGCACTTAAGGAATTCGCAAAACATAAAAACAGTTATGAAAATATGACAGATAATCTAAAATATGAGAATATTATTTTTTTGGGAAAATTATACTCAGAAACTCTTGATATAATTAAAAATGATGTTGAATTTTATATATGTTGTTTAAACAAAAAAGCAACACTTAATTTCAGAAATGAGTCTTTCCAAGATATGGATAATAAATCCGTATTTTCATCTGATGAAATTTTATTTGAATTTAATAATAAGAAGCTCGAATTTACTGCGGGTGGTTCCCACTGGATTTTGGAATAAATGAAAAAGTTTGCTGTAATTTTCATTTTCCTATTTAGTTTGTGTTTCCCACTTTTAGCAGAAGATATTTTGAACAATCGAGCTTATATTGCACAGTTAGGCTATGGTTCAACAAAAGATTCTGCTGAAAGCAATGCACTAGCGGCATTATCAAAATTTTTTCAGATGAATATTTCTGTTCAAGCTAAAGAACAAACAATATTGAATGATTCAGATTTTGAAACTACTCTTTCTGAAGAAGTTTTTGTTCAGTCCTATACAGAATTGTTTGCAGTTCATTATACAAAACCTAAATATGACAAAAAACAAAAGCAATACGAAGTGATTGCATATATAGACCGTAAAGAAGCATGGATAATATATGAACCAAAAATAAATGACTGGACATCTCAATTTGAACAATTTTATTTTGATGCAATTTCTCAAAACGATGCGATTCTAAAAATTGCAGGTCTTTCAAAGGCATACCAAAATGCAAAAGAAAATGAACTTTATCAAAAACTTGACTTTGCACAAATATTAAATCCAAATCAAGCTGAAAAGTTCAGCGGAACAAGAAATCATCTTTTAGAAATTGAACCAATGCTTAGAAGAATAGCAAAGCAATGTTCTATTTCTATCTTTTGTGAAAATGATTTTGAAGAATCTGTTTCAAGGGCTGTTGGAAATTTTTTTTCAAATTATGGAATTACAATAGTTGATAATAACTCTCAATATTTCTGTTATATAAAAGTCATCGAAAATTCACAAGTTCTTCCTGCAGGAATATTTTATTCACCATCATTTTCTTTAAAAATTGAAACAAGAGATACTGTTCTTTTTTCTGGAGAAGGGCAACTTAAAAGAATTGGTGCAAAGAATCCAACTGTAGCACAACAAAGGGCTTACACTTCACTATCTCAAGAAATATTAAAATTATTACAAAAGGAATTTATGTCTCTTTAGAGGCAAAAATATATATGGAGGAATTTTAATGAAAAAAAAATTAATTGGAAGTATCATTTTTGCGACATTTTTTATTACAGGATGCGGAACTACAAATGCTATTAAATCAAATACGAATGTAACAAAAGAATCAAGAGCAGAAAGTGGCTATGAGGTAAAGGCCAACAAAACATATCTTCGTGACTGGACAGCTCGCTCTGTAGGTGGCGAAGCCCGTCCTACTTGGCTGGCTTCACTTTTTCTTGGTGATTATTCGCAATACAAAGCACAATTTGGTATTTCAGATGATGATGTCATAAAGGTTTCATATATAAGTGCTTCAGATGTAAGAAGTGCACAAATGAGAGCTGATATGCAGTATGCAAGACAAATTGCAAAAGAACTTCAGCAGTCTGTAAATAACTATGCTACTGAACAGTCTCGTTCTGGTGCTATAGATACAGCTACAAAAAGTGCAATTATGGAAGTAACACAGGCTCAGTCCTCTGCAGAAATAACAGGACATGAAAAACGTACTGAATTTTATCAAATTATAGATGAGGAAGATGCTCTAACAGGAAAAGTTAGTCGTAAATGTATTATGTATCAGGTATATGTAATACCACAGACAACATGGGCAAGAACAACTGCAACATATTTGAAAAAGGTTCTTGGAGAAATGCCAGAAGAACTTTCAATGGATGAAAAAGCAGTAATGGATATGGTAAATCAGATGATGTATGATGCACGTCATCCAACTGTTATGAGTCAGCAGGAAAAAGAACAGGAGCTTGCTTATAGTTCTGCAATGGCACAGGCGCAAGTAGAACTTGAACCGGAAAAACAGAAAGCAGCAGCTCAGCAAGAGCTTGTAAAAATTGTACAGGACAGTAGAACTGAACGAACTAAAATTATGACCGATGCCCAGACAAAACAGGTTCAGAGTCTTGCTGATGCTCAGACAATGGCTGCACTTTCAGGAAATCCTGCTGTACAATCTGCTTCGACAGTAACTCCTGCAGATGTCAATTCAATCGATGCACAAAATATTGCTTATAATATTCTGTTTGGAAATTAATTATATTTATATGCTACCTGAAATACAATCTGTATACAGGTGGTATATAAAACATGTGGAGGATTTATGAAAAAATTTTATTTATTATTTTCTTTATGTCTTATTTTGATTTCCTGCAGTACTACTACTCAAATAAAGAAAGAATCAACTAATTCTGAAATACCTTTAAAAAAAGAAAATAAGGTGTCAAAAAATTTATATAAAGGAAAAGATTTAGTTATTGCTGTAACAATTCCTCAGGGAAGAGATATAGATCAAAAAGAATTATGGATTTTGCAGTATTTGCAGGATTCTATAACAGGAAAATTTGCAAAATATTCTAAAATGACCGTGCTTGATCGAAGTAATGAAAAACTGATAAAAGCAGAACAGGAACTCTCTGAAACAGGGTTTTACAGTGATGAAAATGTTGTTCAATTGGGCCTGATGACAAATGCAAGTCTTGTAACTGTAGGCTCTATTCAAAAAATAGGTATGATTTATGAAATCAATTTTAGAATTAATGACATTGCAACAAATGAAATAAAATCCAGTCTGTCAAATCGCTATACATATTCAGAAATTGAAAACGGAAAAGCAGTAAATGATATTACTATGAATTTGCTTGAAGGTCTAAAAATAGAATTTTCAGACAGTGAAAAACTTTCTTTGTCCACAGTAAATGAAAAAGAAGACTCTTCCATACAAAATCTTGCAAAAGGAGCAAACGCAGAAAAAGGAAAAGATTATATATCTGCAATTATTGCTTACAGTAAAGTTGAAGGCTTGCAGAAAATAGAAGCAGAATCAAACATTCACTCATTATTAGGATGTACATTTGATTCATCAAGCATTCAAAATCGGGTGTCGTTTTATAAAGAACAAATTAAAAAATGGGATACTATTTTTGATCAGCTTGAAAAATACATGAATGAAAATGCTATATATATAGTATATGATTTTTCTGTAGTTCAAGATGAAATTAATATGCATAGTAATACAGTAGACTTTAAGTTTTCTCCTGGAATAAAGTGCTTTGCAAATAAAACTGCTATTGATGTTTTTGCAACAGTAATTAATGAATGGAGAAAAATATATTATAACAAAGAAAATGATATTTGGAGAAAAGAAGTCTCAGAACCTCGTTGTGGAGTTTATTACTATAATTTATGTTATGAATACTGGGTTTCACTTGTATTGGTAAATGGTAACGGTGATGTTATAAACAAGGTTGACAAAAAGGTTTCTTTTGATCTAGATAGTTTTTATTACAATGATTCTAGAGGCTTAATGGAAGTAGAGGTAAAATCCCAGAAAAAATATTTTGAAGAAAATGATTTTGAAGGCATTCGTTTTTATCGAGAAGTAAGTCTTGATAATATTGTTGGTGATATTAGTTTAAAAATAAAGTCTATATCTTCTGATAAGTGTTTTGAAAGGATTCCATTACCAAAAGACGATATTTGGGGGAGAAAGGGGGAAAGAAAAGTTGTTTACAGAGAGCCAGCAGGCATATTTTCTATAGATGAGTGGAATGAATTTGTAAATAATAATTAACAGGTGTTGCATAGAGTCTTCCAAATTATACTCGTTTTTCAAATTATGAATTTGGAATAGAAGATATATAAACAAAGTATTCATCTTTTTTTGAATTACAGGCTAACTAAATACTCTCCGTAGTTGCTCTGCTGTAGCTGTATTCTGTATCTGATTGAATACTTGTCTTGGTACAACGAAAAGAGAATTAAGGTTAAATTAAAAGGACTGACCCCTTTACAATTCAGGAATCAGTCCTTAAAATTAGCCTAGTTAAAGTGTCCAATAATTGGAGTGCACTTCAGATTGAAAAACCACAAGTCCGCTTAGAATTTTTTAATGCAATTAAGATTATTCTTAATTTTTATTTAAATTAGTGTTTTTTATAGCCGCATTTTGGACAAACTCCATTTTCATTGAGTTCAACTCCGCATAATGGGCATCTGTCTTTTTGTGTTTTTACTTCAAATTCCTGGCTTGCTGCGTTTACACCGCTTGTGAATGTAAGTTTTGCAATGTTAAGTTTGTCTTTTAGAAGGTCATAAACTATTTTTATCATTCCTTCAACTGTCATTGTTTCTTTTGTAACGACAAGTCGGCAGTCAGGATATGCGGTTGCAAGGTCAGTTTTAAATGCAGGACCTTTCATTTTGTTTGAAGGCGCACCGTTTTTAATTCCTTGTTCTTCATAAACTTTCAAGATTGCAGGCAAAAGTGGATCATCTTCCCGCAAAATTAAGGCGTGGTCAAAATTCTTTAAAACTTCCCAGGCAGTTTTTTGAATTTCATTGCAAGGATAAACCATATTTACGCCTTTTTCGATGGAATCTTCAACTTCAATTGTAAGTTTTCCAGTGTGTCCGTGTAAATATTGTGCTTCTCCCTGAAATCCGTAAAAACGGTGTGCATACTGTAAATCTAAAGTCGTAATACTTCTCATAATTCCTCCAGACCGAATAATAATCGGTATCATAAAATTGGAGATTTTTCTCCGAAATTGTTTGCAACGCAAACTATGAATAAAATGGCAATTTTTTAATTACCGGATATTCCTTTTTAAATTTCTGCAGATTTTTTACATTCCGGGCAAATTCCTTTAAAAATTATGTCGCAGCCTGTAAATGTAAAACCATTGTCATTTTTTATTTTTCTTTTTAAATCCTCTTCAACAGAATCAAAATCGTTCATATCTACATCGAAAAGCTTGTTACATTTTTCACAGCGAACATGATAATGATGAGCTGGCATAAAATCGAATTTTGCAGCGTTATCAGGAACAGAAATACGACCGATTTTTCCTTCTTCGTAAAGAATGTTAAGATTTCTGTAAACAGTTGCCCGACTGATATTCGGATGACTATTTTGAATCTGCATAAAAACTTCCTCTGCAGTAACATGTGAGTGCATTTTTTGAACGGTTTCTAAAATAATCTGCGACTGAACAGTATTCCGTTTGATAATTTTCTCCAGTAAAAATTAAGTGTTGTATTTAAGTCTTATTAGGATTTATTCTTAATTAGTATTATATACTAAAAATAATGTCTGTCAATTATTTTTTACACAAATATTTTATTCTGTAGCTGATATAAAAACTCTTGACTTCGCTCTGGTACTGCATTCTATTTGTTTTTAGAAAGTCTCCATTAACCTGCGGTTTCAATCCGTAAAGAGATGAAGATTAAAGAAAGCCTGCCTGGTTTCATGCAGGCTTTCCCCCCTCACCATTATTGAAAAACCTCGGCTTCACTTTAATTGCAACTCAGGGAACTGCCGACTTCTACAACGCAAACGGAATTAAATGCGAAGTTGTAAACAAAATTGGTGGCGGCCGTCCTGATGTTGTAGATATGATTCGGGGTTTAAAATGATTTGCAACCTCGTAAACGGCCGAGTCAAGGCTTTAAGACGAGCGAAGTGAGCGTGCCTTGACCTGCCGTATTATGAACAAGGAAGTTTGTCTTGTAATCAACACACCAAAGGCAAAGCGCAACTACGCAGAAGACCGCAAAACAATCCGCAAAGTGTGCTTAAAGTACAAGGTTAGCTACATCACAACGCTCGCTGGGGCTGTTGGGGCTGTAAAGGGAATTGAGGCGGTAAAAGGCGGTCACGGTGGTGAGGGAAGCGTGAAATCCCTTCAAGAGTACCATTCACTTATCAAATAGGTGCGAGTTTTGGCTCTGTCGAAACTCGGTAGTGAGGGCACAAAGTGCCCGAACGGAGTGAAGGCGGAGTGAAATCTCTGCAAGAATATCATGCGATGATTAGGTAAGGTGGTGCACTGATTGGAAACGGCTGACACCGTTTCTGTAGTGTTCTGCGGTTAAGTGCTTGCATAGCGAGTATTGAAATCATCGTTATAAAACAGTAAGCCAGTCTGAGTTATTCGGATTGGCTTTTTTTATGTTTGAATGAAATTCTATAAAAACAGCCTCAGAGAAAAATCTCCAAGGCTGCCAGTCCTTTGTCAGTACTGTTTGTTTACAATTCTACGCGCTTACGCTGTTACAGTAACCGGTACGGAAGACACGCATTTTTCATAGCGTTCGGTACCTGGCTTTGTTACAAGTTTTACTTCATAACTTCCTGCAGCAATTCCAGAAGGAATATACGCTTCAACAACGCTTGTGCCGATTCTGTTATAGCTTGCAACACGAATCTCAGTTTTGTCAGAAGCAACAAGAAAAATACCCTGTGCTTCGTCATCTGCATCAAAAGAAATGTTCTTTCCTTTAATTCTGAGCATTGAACCGGAAGCAAATTCCAGAACATCGCTTTCCTTACCGTTATTCAGAACAGAATACATCTCTTTGATTGCTGGAATCAGGACATAACCGCTGCCTGCCTGTTTGTACGCTGCATTTTTAATCATCTCGTCTGCTGCATCGTCTTTGAACTTAAAGACAGTTGTTATGCGGTGATTGGAACTTCCAGGTGTAAAACCGTCGTTCAGTTTTGCGACAGTGCCGTTTGCCTTGTTGAACATCCAGCCGAACGGAAGCTCAACCTTGTAGCCAAGATTAACAAAATGCTTAACTCTGTCATTCAAAACAGAAAGAACTGCACGTGCGTCTGCTTCTGTAATCGTTGAATTGTAACTGATAATTTCCTTTACAAGCTGTTCATTGTCCAAAGTCTGGTCAACAACGCTTCTAAAGCAATATTTGTCTTTTCCCTCATTCACTTTGAGAGAGTTTTTATAAGTATAAATCTGTATCATAATAATAACCTTCTTCTGCTATTTTTTTGCGGCAGAAGTCGCACATTTGACATTCCGGCTTTGCGGAAATCCGGTGCATCTTTTCATGCCAGTATGCTAACAGCTTAGGCGAAAATCAGCACATTGACAAAAGAAGAAGGATAAACTATAATTCTAACATTGATTTTTGAGAATTGGTTTATCCAACTTCTTAACCAGAGCCGTTTTAAGTTTTGCAGAACTTAAGCGGCTTTATTTTTTTCGGCTGCATTTACAGCCATAAGCACATTCATAGGCTTACCTCCTTATCCTTTGTTTTTTGTTTATTTACGATTCAAAATCGCATTAATTTCTTTAAGCTGCTCATCGCTAAGATTTGCGGCTTTTCCTGCAAAATTCAACACAACCTCTTTTGCAAGGCGGTTAGAGTTGATTTTTTCCATATCAATCTGCACAAGTTTTCTGTCTTTGTTCAGTTCTGCTTCGTGCAGTTTTTTACATTCTTCATCGCTCAAGTTGTATTTTGAGCAAATAAGTTCCGTTAAGGCCGGCGGGATGTCGCGGTTTCCGCTTTCTATGGCAGAAAGATATGAAGATTTTATGCCAAGCTTATCCGCCATGTTCTTAAGCATTTCCCTTTTATCAATCCTAAGATGCTTTAAGAACTCACCGTACTCGCTTATCTGTCTTTCTTCTGCCATTAGAACCTCCGTTCCCCTCCGTTCTTTCTGTTCAAGATAATATTAACACATCTATATTAAATTATCAACCAGTTAATAATTTAATATAAGTGAAAATATTTGTCAAGTGGGAAAAATATTTTTTAATTATGCCAAATATTTTTATGGTGGTAATCCAAAAATTCCAGATGCTTTTCTTCTACCCAGCGTAGTTTCATAAAGGAATTAATTCCAAGACCTCTCATGTTTACTTCGTCAAACAACAGTACATGAGAAATCATAATTAATCCGTCATTTGTAAACGAAATAAACCCTTTGTCAAAAAGCGCATCCAGGTTCGCAGTAAGCAAAAATCCATTGTAAACATTAAGGCGTTCAGCATCGCTCGTACAGTCTTTCCATGGTTTTGCATGACTTGCACGCAAAGCATCTTTTAAAGAACAGCCAGTTACAGCACAAGCTCCGCTCCAATAGTTCATAAGTGCATCACGATAGATATCCTGACCGACCCGTTCTTTTACCAATCGATCTGCTTCTGTTCTTTGAATATCTGTATCTGAGAATTCTGCAAGTTTTTTCTGGTATTTTGTTAGAGGATTATCAGGAAGGGAAGCAAACAGTTCTGCCACACGTTTTAGCAAAATCGACAATGAATAAGTTTTCTGTAGATTAAATTCAAATTCACCGTTAGCATTCAATATTGAACCGAATTCAAAACAATCGGCTTCTATCTTTCTGCCGAAATACAGAATAAATGCCCCTTCTGAAGTTTTTTTTATACAGGCTGTTTCCTTAAAAAATGAACTGAATAAATTGATGCAATCAACTGGAGCATTAGGATCAATTTCCCAGCCGGCATCTTTTGCGCATTTTTCTAAAACGGTTCTCTCTATAGTAGAAATATCCATACAAACCTCAATTACAAAATTTTTTTCATGTCATCAATATCAGGAAGAACCCTCTGCATGTCTTCCGGCATTTCAGAAAGTGATTTGTAAGTTGTTACGCCCATTGGTTTGTCGTAATCCTGGATAACATATTCTGCAAACTGTTTGTTCATACTCTTGCAAAGAACAATTCCAATAGTACGATTTTCATGTGGCTTTTTGATTTTATCGTCTACAATACGCAAATAAGCACTGAGTTGCCCAAGATAAGCTGGCTTAAATTCTCCGCGTTTAAGTTCTACCACAACAAGGCAGTTTAATTCGCGATTAAAGAAAAGAAGGTCCGAAAAGAACTCTTCATTAAAGGCTTCAAGATGATACTGATCGCCGACAAATGCAAAGTCTTTTCCAAAAGTCATGATAAAGTTTTTGACATTATGAATGATGGCATTTTCTACTATCCTTTCATCAACATCAGCGGCATCACGCTCGCCTATTTCTTCTACATTAATAAAATCCAGAAGATATTCTTCCTTAAACATTTCTACAGCTTTGCGAGCAAGAGATGCAGGTGTGATTGTCCGCCCAAAGTTGTTTGGCAGTTCTTTCTGGTGTTTATAAGCATCCTTTTTAATCAAGATTTCCAAAGTATCCACCTGCAAGTTTTCTTCTACGACACGGTGAATGTAGTAGTAGCGTTCCTGGAGATTCTTTACTTTGCTGAATATTGCGATATGATGTGAAAAAGGAACCTTGAAGAAGTCTTCTACGGGGAAATCGTTTAGATTTACACCAGACAGCTTAAAATCTGCTATTGGAATTATTGCCTTAAATTCGTCAGACGCGTCTGACGAATTTGTATTTGATGAAGGTAATTCGTCAATCATGACTGACGAATTTGAATCTTCCAGAAAACTCCAATTTTCATAAAAAAGTCTCATGTTTTTGAGGCTAGTTGCAGAAAATCCACGTAATCCCGGAAGTTCCTTTCGAAGTTGAGAACTGATAGTTTCAAGAACACTTGTTCCCCAGGTTTTTTTGCCTTTTTTAGAAGAAAGATAGCGGCCAATGCCATAATAAAGAATAAGCTGAACACGTGTTGTTTCTTTCGCTGCCTGATACTGAGACTGTAAAATTGCGGTTTTTATTGTTTCTACTGCGGTTATAAGTTCCTGTTCCATGTTCTGCTGCTCCTATCTTCTATTAATCTTAGGGTTATACTCATCAATCAATTCATTTTTGATTTGCTTAGTCTTTTCTTTGTCATCGCAATCAATAAACCAGAGTTCAATATTCTTATTGTGATTTGCATTTAAGAATGCACTCAATCTGCAGGCTGTAAGCTGTCCGTCTTTATGAAGTTTTCTTGGAATAATGTTTCCATAGGTTCCCATCATAACTTTCTTTAAGGAATCATTTGTCATGCCCACATAAACGACCGTGCCATCTACAGTAAAAACAAAAACGCCTTTCTTATCTTCAAACTCAGAAGAATCAATTGAAAAACTTGTGAACAAAGAATCCGCATATTGATTCAATGCGATTGATTTATCTGGTTCTTCAATTTTTAGGTCAAAGCCATGGAAAATGAGGTTGATTTTGTGAGGATTGTAGGATTGAAGTGAATTAGGCATTGTTTGTATCTCCTGTAGGAAGATGGAATTCTTTCTTATTGTAATTTTGAATTCTAGTATCAATTTCTTCTGCTAATTCTTTGTAAGATTCATCTTGCTCACAAACAGCATTAAGACAAGATTGTAATCCCTTGAAAGATAAACTGAATACATTTTCTGGGAACGAATCAATATATAATCTTATATTACTTTTTACTTCTTCATCATCTATATCAAACTTTAGATTTTTAATAGTCAGCATAAAGGAGATATATTTATACGATGTTTTATCTTTTGTAATTTCCAGATTATTAATAAAATCCTTAATTAGAGTTTTACAAGGTTCATCAGACATCTGATATATAATCATTACTAAATGTTCAATAAATCTGTATTTATCTTTCTGGCTTTCCATTTCATTAGTATTTTTTAATAATTTCTGTAACAAAATATAATTAGAAAATTTTGTTGAATCTTGAATTATCATATTATAAATACTTAGCAATTTATAATTAAGCAAAGATTCAATCTCATACATATTGCATTTATCTTCAACAAGTTTTTTTAGCAATGTTTCAAAAACAGATAATGCAGGCTTACCAATTAAATAAGATTTTTCTCTAAATAATTCAAATTGAGTGATAAAAAATAAATCAATACTTTCAAATATAGACATTTTATTACGTGCATTTTTTAAGACTCGATTGATTTGTTTTACTATTTTTTTTGAGTTTAATAATGAAATTTTCAAAAAGGATAATATCAATAAAGTATTATCTATATATTTTTCCAAATGACTAAAAGGAGTTGATTTATTTATATAATTTTTTGCGCAGTTTGCAAGAACAGAATTTACCAACCATGACTGTAACTCTTCAGAAACGAGTAAGTCATTATTCTTATATTTTTCTAATAATATTTTTAAATCTTTAAATTCATAATATTTGATACAAGAATAAAGTTCTGTTTTGTTTGGTTCCCATCTTGTTTCATCTATTTGATTAATCTGGCTGAGCTCAATAAATTTTTTACAAGTTGTTTTGTATTCTTCAAAATCTTCAAAACAAATTCCATTATTTACTATAAAGTCTACCAAATTTTTATGAATTAAATGATGTCCATTATATGTTTTCCAAGATTTACCGCCTTCTACAAGTATTCTTTTATGTTCGTTTACTTTTTCTATGTCATTCTGAATAGAATAATATAGTTTATGTATTTTTGTAAAATTGACTACATTATAGATTGGAGCAACAGTCTTTTGAATCCTTTCCGGAAGCTTTGAAAACTCATTTTCAATATCTATTAGTTTATAGTTTTCAAATTTTTTCTTTGATGGTTCATCTGTAATAAAAGAAAATTTAATTTGTTTTAGAAGAATATTGTAATTAAAAAAACAAAGAAATAATTTTTTATAATTGTTACTGTTCTTGTTTTCATAAATTAATTTCTCTGTTTTTAGTAAAGCTTTGGTATATTGTTCTGTAGAATACAAAAAGAAAATTTCCAGTAATTTATTATCATTGATAGATAAATTCTTATTATCAAAATCAAAACTAAACGCAGAAGAATAATTGTCATAATACTCATAAGGTGCATCAGCATTGAAAGTTATACTAATTGGTGTTTTATTTATTCTATCATTACAAAGCCCATGAATATCGGCTTTCTTTAAAATATGCATGATTTTACGGAAAAGCGTATTGTTTTTATTTTTAGGAGAGTTATATTTTAAAACATTTTGCAAAAAAGCTTCATAAATTTTTCTAGTATTTTCATCATAATCATAAGTTGCAACTTCATTATGCAAACAGAGATAAGCCTTACCATCTCCATGATATTCTATACAACAATTTGACAAAATATCATCGATTTGGCTTTGCAAAATTACAGAATAATCTTCAAGGCATTTCAATTTTTCATAAAAATATTCACATGGACTTTTCAAATAATTTAAAGGATTATATTTATCACAAAGCTTAAAGAATTCAATGAAACTTGGTTTTGACTGATTGTTGTTATTACAAATTTGAAAAACTTTTATTCCGTATTTGCCAAGATAATTTAATTCGGCTGTATCTTTAGGACTTGTCGTTATCATATAAATTGGCAAACGTTCTTTTGAATTATCTTTTACCCATGAAACAATCTGTTTAAGATCCATATCATTAAAAGAATATCCAAGAAGAACTATTACATGTGTTGAAAAAATACTTTTCAAAAAGTTTTCAATTAACGGGAAGTTTTGTGAATAATTCAAATAATCAGATTCAGCATATACAAAATTATCATGTTCAAAATCACCATGCATTTTTATATATTTTGAATTATTTACAGATTTTACCAATTCGTTGTCATTTACAATAATATCATAGATATTTGTTGTTTTCTCTATTGCATCATCAATTAACTTATCCCAATTGGTTGTAATAATATAATGCGAATTCAGATTAACTAGTTCTTTATGTAAAGCTCCTGCTACATCTGGTGTTTTTGGAAAACTTTGTAATACAGCTTGTTTTAATTTTGCTTTCCCAAACTGTAACTTATATAATTCAGCTATTTTCAAATTATCTAAGTTCTTATTACAATTCAGTTCTTTTATTAATTTTTTTGTAACACCACTCCAACTTTTATATTTTTTATTATTCTCACTAACAGAAAAACCGGCTCCAACGAAAATAGCAAGATTTCCAGATTCCTTTGCATCTTGAATAACAGAGAGATATTTTTTTGTTTTTTGAGTTAGCTTGATGCTCATGAAGAATACCTCTCCTTACTCCATCCTGTCCCATGCCTCAAGCACGAGCCGCTGAGTGCGGTATTCGCCGTATTTGGCGATTTCGTTGTCTTTGAGGACGCGGAAGGTTTCGCTTGGGTAGTCTTCGCCCATTACGGAGTGCGGGTCTAAGATGTACTGAAGCTCGGTGCGGGTGAGGCCGTACAGGCGGGCAAAGTATGCGTCCAGTTCTGAGCGGAGGACTGCGCGTTTTGCGTCATCGTAAATATACGGTGGCAGGAATGCAGAACTGAACTCGCGGTCTACAAACTTTTCGTCTGTAATACCTTCGTTTTCTTTATTGTTCAGCTGCAGCATTTTTAGGCGCATCTTTAACGATGAATCATTCCAAAGTGCTTTTGCCCATTCAGTCATGTCGTTGGCTGTATAGGTCAGAGCCATTACTCGAGGGACGATGAAGTTCTGTGCTGATTCAATAAAAGATGCAGGACTTAAAATAGGAAATTGCTTTATATAACCATAAGTCATATTAGTACCACCAAGCTTAAGACGAACAACATAATCCAGAATAAGTGAACAAAAATGTGCAATTAAGCAGGCATCATATTTTGGAGATTTATTAGTTTGGAAAACTGGCATTGAATGACCAACACCAACAAACGGTATTACGGATGCAATAAACGTTCTGCTATCAGTTGCACGAGCAATATTTCTAAATCCCATCAAATACTTCGGACATAACTTTTCAGCAGCCTCAAACACAGCTTTGCATAAATTTTTTGAAGCATAAACTTTTTGCCAGTCTATTCCATCTGTATTTTCATCTGCAAATAAACCGTCTGCTGTCGCTGCTTTTTCTGCAACAAGGGAACGGAGTTTTTTGTCATCGCCATTTATAGCTTCCCGCAACGCCTGCACAATCTTCAGGTCAAGGCTTGTGGCACGCAGAACTGTTTCTGTGTACGGCACGTAATACTGCGGTGTTACAGAAAAATCGGGATCGGATTTCTGCTCCGGGCTTACATCTACAGGGGAACCGTTTACAAAAGTGTTCCAGCGGTGGTCAAACTGATGCATGAGTTTTGCCTCATAAAGAGGAAGATAATTTTCTTTTTTCTTAGTTATAAAGAAATTGCTCGCTGTTGTCATATTATACATTTGTTGAAATTTAACATTCCAAGGGTTGCCGTTTTCTTCATCATTTTCATTAACAAAAACACCAGCCTTTTTATAAATCTTCTTGGCAAGTTTTGCATCTTCTTCGCTTCGGAAAACAGGGCATGTGTGCGTATTGGGATTGATTAAATCAAAATCTTCCGGTGTCATCGTAAAATGGCGGCGGCTGTCTTCAAGCTCATTTAGATTATGCAGAAAGAATGCAAAGTCGCTCATTCCGTCTTTTGGCGCAAGAGTTATAAGACTGAATTTAAATCTTGAATCAACAGTCGGGAAAAGCCCCTCGCGATTCTCAAAATCATAAATACTTTTTAGAAGTCCACTAGTTGCAATCTTTCCAAAATATGCCTTTGTACCGTCATCAGTTGCAATGCCGGAAGGAACAATGAAGCCAGCTGTTCCGAAAGTATCCATCATCGTGTAAATAAGTTCTGCAAATTTCGCATAAAGGTTAACTTTTCCAAATGTCGTAAGAGGATATCTTTCACTTCCTGAAAAGAATCCATTTTCTGCTTCAAAACTATGCTTCGCAGTCTCAAACGAAGCATATAAGTCTGGAAAACTTTCTTTTAATTCTTCAATCTTTTTCTTGCGAACAACACCTTTTAATTCTGCAATTTCCGGAGCAACATTTGCAAAATATTCTACTTCATTCAATTGTGAGACATCCCATGGTGGATTTCCCAAAACGCAGTCAAAACCGGTTCCCCGCTGAAAAATCTCCGGGAATTCAATCTTCCAATGGAAGAACTTATACTGTTTACTAATGTTCACGGCTTCTTCACGAATGCCCGGGCGCATTTGGTTTTCTGCATTTTCTTTTTGAACGTCGAAAATATCTTCACTCAATGGAATATTCGCATGATTATTTTTTGTTTTTGAAGCAAAGAAAGCTGCGGTATAAAGGTCGCAGGCAATCTTGTTTTTAAGATAGTCTTTGTTCTGGTGCAAAGACTCATAAAGCTCACGCTTTTTTTCCTGATCTTCAATTGTGTCGTTAGCCGTTCCGCTGATTTGCCACATGATTGCGGCGAGTTCCCCGCTGCTGGTTGCCAAATCTTTTGAAAACAAATCTTTTTGGAATTTACTCTTTCGACTTTCTTTGTTGGTTTTTACAAGCCTAGAACATTCGTCCTTCTCGTCTCCGCTCAATGCTGTATAGGCAGCATCAGGAATACCGTTGTTCAGCACATTCAAGTCATAAACGCCAACAAGCGAGTTTCCGCATTTAATATGATGATTTAAGAATTCTAGAGGTTTACCAGGTTCATATCCTTCAAGCCAAAGTGCTGTCCGGGTAAGTTCAACAGCCATTTCGTTAAGGTCTACACCGTATATACAGTTGGTAATTACATCGCGAAGTGCCTTTCTATAAAGAGCCTGTGACGGAACCTCGTCGGACATTTTTTCAAGCCGTTTTTCTACCAGAACTTCTGCAATTCTTCGTGCTGCCGCAAGCAAAAAGTGTCCTGAACCGCAGGCAGGATCAACAACGCTGAATGAAAGGATTGTTTTTTCATAATCCATTTCTTCATTGCGTTTTTTAGCAATCATTTCTGCACGTTCAATTTTTCCTATTAAGCCTGGTTCAAGCGCACTCTTAATAAGACTGTTTACAAGTTCCGCATTTGTATAATATGAGCCGCTTGTTTTTCTTGCATTTCCTGTTGTGCTTCCTTCTTCATCAATTCCATTTTCATCTCCAATTCCAACAAAACTGAAAGACTTTGCGGTTAAGTCAACTCGTGGAACAAGTTCCAAAAGGCTCTCGTAAACAGAACCAAACTCTTCTGTTCCCATATTGCGGTAATCGGTGAATGTGAGCTTTCCGTTTATGTAGCACCAGCGAAGGCAGCGGATAGCTTTTAGCAAATGTTCGTTGTCAATATTGCAAGCATCCAAAAGAGGACACTGATCTTGTCTAAAAAGTCCGCCAATAGGAGAAAGGTCCAAGGCCTCGTTTCCTTTTTGCAGTGCCTTGAACACAACCTGAATACCGTGCCAGATATCTGAGTATTTGTCGTTACTTGGGATACGTCGGCTTTTTTCTGCAAGACGGTGAATACTGTAGCCTTCGCGGTAGATTTTGTGAGCCTTTCGTAATTCAGGAGTAAGCTGAGCTTCACCTCCTGTGTGAGCGAACAAAAGATTTCGCTCTTCAATAGTAGAAAGAAACAAGAAACGGTATACTTCACGCAAAAGGGCTTTGTAAAAATCCATCTGTGTGTAAGAAACACCATCTGCGCGCTTTCCATCTTTTAATGCATTCAAAAGAGCGTTGTTGCCGTCACCTTCTGTCTGCAAGAAACCAGCACCAAGATGAAGCAGTGCATTTGTAACGCCATCACGCAAACCTTCGCGGACACGAGTTCCGTTTGTAATTCCTTCCTGTCTCCATGCTTCCCAAATGTTTACACGACTTGAATGAATTAAATACCAAAGGGCCACAAAGTCCGGGTATCGACTGTCATTCAAAATGCTTTCAATATCAAAGCTCAAAAAGCTTGGGCGAACAAGGCTGTCTGAATCTCGCAAGAGACGAAGTTCAAGTCCGTTTGTTGCAAATGCCCAGGTACAATCATTAGAGGCATTCAAGAAAAGCTGTGCCAGGCTGAATGCAGACTTTTTACGACTGGTAACTCCTTCTACTGTAAAACGAGCATCTAGCTCATCAAGGCTGAATGTATACGGCGCAATGATAATCGGCACATCTTTTGCAGCATAATGAGTTACAGGATACTTACGGTCTTTAATTGTCTTTCCGCTTGAAGTTATAAATGAATCATAATTCAATGCCTTTGTAAAAAAATCTTCTATAAATTTTTTGGTTGTGTCATAAGCGGCAGATTCATTTCTGTTTTTTTTGTATTCGTTATAAAAAGCGCGGGCAATATTAAAGCTGCGGCTGATTTCATCACTGAATCTTAAGCCTGGCAAAAGCTTATAGTCTTCTGTACTCTGATGGCTTGAGTTTCCCTGTGCCATAAGAGAAAGCATATCGGCAGAAAATAAAGAGCCTACTAAAGAAAGTGTTGTATATTCGTTCTGATTGTTTTTCATTTAGCCTCTCCATTTTTTACTTTATAAGTCTGATTAGGACTTGTTGGTGTATCTGGTATTGTATATTCAAGTTCATTACCAATCATTTCAGAAAGATATTCTTTTTGAATATGGTCTTCGCGTTTATTCAAAATCTCGGCAATTTCTTTTTTTGACCTTGGTTTTAATCTGCAAAGTTGAAAAATAATTTGCTTTACAAGAACTTTCTTTGGTCTTTGTCCAAGGGCGTTAATCTTATCCTGTAAATCCTGGGGGATAAGCATTTCGCTTGGGGGATTATCTTGGGGGATTAACACTTTACTTGGGGGATTATCTTGAGGGATAAGGCCAGGATAATCCTTATTCAGTACATAATAAGTTACTTCAAGAGTTTTTCCTTTGCGAGTTAAAACACCCGCTTTTTCTAACTCCGTAAGGCTCTTTTCTGCAAGTTCAGATTTTTCGCCAGTAAGTTGAGTATAAGTAAGAGTATCTACCGCACCAATTTCGCGGGCAAAAATTAAAGCTGCCTTTTGGTTTTCAGAAAGATCAATACTTCCAAACATGTCAATCCATTTAATGTCTTCTTCATTAAAAAATTTGTGCAGAAGCAAGCGAATTGTAAAAGTGTCGCCTTTGCGGTTTGATTCAAAAGTTGGCATGCTAAGACCGGCTTCGCTCATCAAACGACGCATAGTGCGAATTCCTGTTCCTTTAAACTCTGCCAGGTTTGTTTCGTGGAAGATAGAAGCAATCAACTGATTTCGTGTATCACTTCCTGCAGTACCTATTTCATCCTGAGGTTTTAGAGAATAACCCGAATTTGTAATTTCGATTCTGTTATTATAGCGGATAATCTGAGTAGGTCTGTTATGATGGTATGAACGGTGCATAACAGCATTCACAATTGCCTCACGGATTACACGCTCCGGTAAATCGGGTTTTGTTGTTGCATAGATCTGGCCTTCTTTAAGCGAAAAATTCTGTGGGAGATCAGAAAGTACCGCATCAATCATGCGGTCAATCTGGAGCATAAGGGGTCCCATAAACTCAATTGCAGAAAAACGCTCGTCTACATTTTCTACCCACTCATTACCGCGGACACGAATATAGTCTGTTCTCATTGCAGGATATGTACGACGCAATACCTGCTTAGTTCCAAAAAGCATCAAGCCCGCAAAAGTCAGACAGCCATCTTTAGTAATACATTCCAAAGAACGCAAAAGTTCCTGATCATCGTAATTCAGTTCTTCTGCTTTTGGGTTTACTTCTTTACGAAGTTTTCTATAATATTCTACAGCTTTTAAATCTACATCTTCAAAACTTGTGTTTTTTACAGCTGATGAATCAAAGCTTGTATTGTCCTGATAGAATGTGTACAAATCTTCTTCTGTACAACGCTGATCTGTAGAACCAATACGTCGCCAAGCGCCTTGTGGAAGTCCTTTGTTTTTAAAATACAATGGCTTTTGCTGGCTTGGAAGTTCCGGAACAAAAATCTTTAAGATGTTTTTACCTTCAAGCTGTTCAATATCAATCTTTGGTCGAACAGGAAGATTAAACATGCACGCACATTGAGTTGAAATATCAGACTGTATTTTATCACATTCAATGTTCTTTTCTATAACAAAACGATCTTTTCCAGTTGCACTTTTGTTTTCAGCAATACCATAAAGAATATAGCCACCGCCTAAACCTGGTTCGTTACTAAACGAACATACAGATTCCATAAGAGATTGATTTGTATCTCCTTCACCTTTTGCTTCTATCCAAACACTTTCGTCTGATTCACAGAGTAGTTTATATAATTCTTGAGCTGTGTATATTTTCATTGCGCTTTTTCCTTATATTATAAATCCTCATCTGGAAGTAATACATAAACACCTATCAAATCACATGGAAGACAGGCTTCTACTTTTACGCTCTTCTGGTCAATGTTTGTTGCTTTACGAACAGAAGTATGATCCTGAGCAAGTTGCTCTGCGCGAGCCTTTGCCGTTTTCTCAAATACATTTTTGTTAGAGTTATAGTATTCGATTGAATTGTTAACTTCTTCAGAAATCTTTTCTGGCGAAAGGTTTCCTGTTGGTTTTCCATCCAAGAGTTTTTCTACATCATCATCTGCAATTACTTTAGGATTGCTTCTACCTTGAATGCCTAACGCTACAGATTCCTCTGCCATCAAAATCTTTCTTGAACCTGTAGTCTTTATCTGATAACGGATTCGCAAAAGATAGATTGTAGTAAGTTCGCCAGAAACTTTGTCGCTTAAATATGCGCCACAGCGAGCTGCAGGACTTTTTGTATTAGGGCTTAATGCGCCTTCCAACAAATATGAAGCAAAGTTTGTTACTACAGGATTACTTCGCTGTAAGAAAGTGTAGCCCTGCTTTGGCGGATATTCAAAACTTATTTTGAAAAGACCAGCTTTGTTTGTTTTTACAATTGGAGTTATCTGTTTTTTGAGTTCTACAGGAAGAGTTGGGATGTTCAATATATAAGCGCCATCTTCCTGTGGCTCAAGTCCAACATTCAAGCGTTTTGAAGTTTCTGTAAAGAATCTTTCTACATCTTTTGAATCACCTAAAGCTTTCTTGTTTTTTTCCCATTCAGGAGCAACATCTTCCGGATGCATTGCGCGTTGAGCAAAAACGGTACGGTTTGCTTTTTCTTTTTCCAGAAGCTTGTTCCATTTGGCTTCAACTTCCTTTGCAACAATTCCAAGTTCTTCATCTGTAAATAACGAGCCTTGATAATCTGCTCCGCTTGAGCGTTCTTTCATAAGAGCAGCTTTTACAATTGCCACACGAACACTAGCGTCATCTTCTGGAACAGGAACTAAAACACCAAGGCTGTCTTTAATAGTACGCGCTTTACGCAAAATTACATTAAAGATAAATCCATCTACAGGGTTATCTGAACCATAAAGCATAGAACACCATACTTTTGAACATTGCTGACCAAATCGGTCAACACGACCTTCTCGCTGCTCGTGTCTTGTCGGGTTCCAGGCAAGGTCATAGTGAATTACAGCATTAAAGCCTTCCTGCAGGTTTATACCTTCTGAAAGACAGTCTGTTGCAACCAAAATAGGGTTTTCGTTCTTAGCAAGCTCGGTAACGATATCTTGCCTCTGATCCGATGTGTATTCACCAGTTACAAAACTTACGGCAGATGTCGAAAACTCTTTTTGCAATTCTTCTGCCACATAATGAGCTGTTGCAATATATTTACAGAAGATTACAGGTCGATATACACTGCCAATACCGTCACCCCGAACTCGTTTCGGGGTCTTGTACATTTCTGAGATATGCTTGATAAGACACAAGAGTTTTGGATCATCGTCTTTACCGCTTAAAGCATTTGCTTTTTCAATAAGCTTTTGCAATTCAGATGACTCTTCCAGAACTGGCTCCATAAGATTTTCATCTTCATTCAGCTCATCACCAATTCCGTCATACGTGTCGTTAATGCTCTGTTCAAGCAAATCAAGATTCTGTTCGTTATGTTGCTCTGTATTACCAAGTCTTGTTGTAAGCGCGCTTCTGGCAGCTGCAGGACTTGAAGAAATACATCGCAAAAGAGCAAGAGTTGCATACCACATCATGCGGCCTTTGTAGCCTTTTTCTTTTTCAGATTCCTGTGCAATTTTTACACAATACTTTCGCACATCTTCAAAAAAATCACCCCATTTACCAGTAAGCTTATAAGTTACTTCTGTAACCATTCGCTCCGGGAAAGAAGTTTTTCCTGGGTAATTTACAATATCTTTTCTTCGTCGCTGAACAAGATGCTCTGCAAGTTCCTTACGAACATCATCTTTAGCTTCTTCAAGGCTGTTTAATTCTGCGAACTTTGGATTAAGAAGAGAAATCAAATTGCTGAATGCGTTTTCATCTCCAGAATGTGGAGTTGCTGTAAGCAAAAGCATGTTGCGTTTTTTATCATCTGCAAGGCTTTTAAGCAAATTAAAGCGTAACTGCTTACCACCACCAACACAACAGGTATGAGCTTCATCTACAATAATCATCGCATCTTCACCAGCGTGGTTTTTGAACCACTGGGAATGTTCGTCTGCCTTAATGTAATCAAGAGAAATAACTGAGGCTGGATAATGGTCAAAGAAGGTTTCTGTTGCAGGAACTTCTTTTTCAAGGCTTTTAATGCTTCTTGCTGTTACACTTGCAGCTTCAATATTAAAGTGCTCTTTAAGTTCTTCTACCCACTGCTCAACAAGATGCGGCGGACACAGTACAATAAACTTTGTTACTTCGCCACGTTCCAAAAGTTCTTTTACAATAAGACCTGCTTCAATTGTTTTACCAATACCAACGTCATCTGCAATCAAAAGACGAACAGGATTTTGTTTTAATGCCATCAAAAGAGGTACAAGCTGATATGAACGAGGTTCTACTGCAACATGGCCAAGACTACGGAATGGACCAGCCGCATTTGTAAGCTTAAGGCGTAATGCGTTGCGCAAAAGTAAAGCTGAACTATAACTTCCCGGTTTTGATGAATCTGGAAGCGGAAAAGTTGCACTCTCTAATTCTGTATCTTCAATCGAAGGTATAAGAATCTGTACATCGCCGTCTGTTCCGCCAAGCGGCCGAAGCTTTACACAGCCTTCAATATCACATGCTTCTAAAACCCATTCTCTACCGCGAACTTTTATAAGTGTTCCAGGATTGAACCTACGGTTCAAATCCTCATTAAACTCTACTTTTGCCATTTTATATATCCTTATAAATCTTCACTATCTTTTGGTAATTTATCTTTATACTGTTGAACTGCTAAAGCCCATTCAGAACCAGTCTTTCCGAACACCAGATAACTGAATCCGTGATTGCTAAGATAATCTGCAAGTTCGGTATTAGGTTTTTCATTTAGAATAACCAATCGTTCGCGTTTCCAGAAAGCAAGCACTGTATATTTTCCCTGCATAATATCTTTGTTATATGCATCAGGAAGAATACAGTCCGTATCTCTTAAATATGAATCTAAAGATGCAGCTTCATCATCTGTCTGAACGGTCTGTACTGCTTCTGATTCTTTAAGCTTTACCTGAACATTTGTAAGACTAATAAGAACTTTAAGAGCAAGTTCGTTATGTCTGTCTATCATCTCATGCAATGGTTGATTGAAATAAGACAAAAGACATTTGTAACAACCTGCAACACAACGACTATTATGAGGCTTGTCTTCTTCTGTATCTTTTAAGGCATCTAAAGTCAACGGCTCTTCTTCATTCCATTCATAATGCATGATATGTAAAGCTGCTTTTGCAACTCTAGAAAGAGCATCTGGATCATGGACAAGGCGAGTAAGAACACCTGCTCCACCTTCACTTGCTTCATAGAACAAAAGGCTTGAACAGTCATTTGCATTTGGAAGCTGAATTACACTAAGTTCAGACTGTTCAATCTGGAACTCTTCTTCTATTGCTCGCTGCAATGCAGATTCAAGTGTAGCCATTGCTTTTGCGTCCAGTTTTTCATTTCCCCAAGTTGGCTTTGGAGTGTAAACAAGTACGTTTCTTGTGTCTTCTACAAAAGGGACAATTCTCTGTGGCTGAACTCTCTTTGAATCTTCCTCTTTTTCTTCCTCGTCTTCTTCGCCAGGATCTTTTTCCCATCGTCCTGTAAGAGGATTAATGTTGAATCCAAGAACAGCTGGATTCTTTCGCTTTCGCCAGCCTTTATTCAAAACCCAGATTGTAGCATTCTGACCATAATCAAGAGTTCCTACCTTCTCGTCGCCTTCAAACAATTCTGTACGAGCAACAACAAAGCGGCCATTTTCTTTTGCAAAGCGGAACACTGTCTGAAGTTCATAACCTTTTCTGAGTCGTTCTTCTTCATTTGCAGAAATACGAGTTGAAACTTTTGTTTCTACGGTTTCAATTCGGTAAAGGGAATCTATTCTGTTATCTGTTTTAAGTTCTGCATTACAATGTTCACAACGTTCTACTGTAATATCGGAACTTGTTGTACCACTAAAATGAGCAAAGCCACAAACAGGGCAAACGCAAACACTTCTTGTTGCAAGTACAGAGCTAGATGTTACCTGTCCATTTGCAGAACTGAGTTTTGCTTTATAAACCTGATATGTTCTTCCTTCATGGTAAATAATACTTTGAGGTCCAAATTCACTTATACCCAAGAATCGTGGTCTACTTACCATAGAACCTGAATCTTCAAATCCAGTTTTTCTTGAGTGTGCAGCCGGTATCCATGCCATAAGAGGCAATCTTGGGAAGTCATATCCTGGCAAGAATCCCTGACTGGCAAGATAGCGATAAGGATAAAAATCTGAATTAGAAGATGAACCTTTTGAACCACCAATCAAAACTTTAAACTGATTGTTAGCGTCTTTCTGTCTGTTTAATGCCGCATCACGGTTTCTTGGTGAAGTAGCAGGACTTCTTATTGCTTCATGAGCTTCATCTATCTGCCTCTGAATAGATTTGTATAAAGTTCTCCAGCTATCAAAAGCTTTGTCAAAATCTTTTGCAGCATTTTTAATTACTTCTGTTGCATATTCATCTTTAAGCCAAGGAAGATCTTTTTCATCTTCTGGAACCGTATTTCGAACATTTTCCAAAACTGCGCAAGCTTCTTTAATTGCTGCTTCTTTAATGTGCTCGTTGTTGATTGCCGTAATTAAATCTGGATTAAGTCTGAGTTTATCACCAGACTGTTTATCTATTGCATATTCGTAGATGCTGTTTCCAAGTTCATACTGCATTTCCTGCATCCAGATAGAATGGATATGGCTTGTAATTAGTTCTTTATTTGTAATATCCAAAGTTGGTGCTTTTACAACACCGTAAACCATATCGGTTCGCTTTTCAAAGAACCACTGGTCATGTGGACTTAATGAAGAACTGTATGTAATAACCAAAGCAGGCTGCCCGCTTCGTCCCGCACGTCCACTACGCTGTGCATAGTTACTTGCAGTAGGAGGAACGTTTCTCATATAAACAGTATTGAGTGAAGAAATATCTACACCAAGCTCCATTGTTGGAGAACAGTACAAAACAGGAAGTCTCTTTAAGGTTTTATTTGGGAACTCCTGTTTCCATTCTGAAATATCTTTTGGAGTATAACGGAACTGTTTTTCCAATAGTTTTCTATCTTGAGAATCTACTTGCGCTGTATGCTCATGAGCCCAGTAATCAAAAATATAACTATTTCCATTAAAGGTTTCTTTGATTGTATTATAAACATCAATGAAGAATTTGTTTTCGCGTGTTTTGATAACACTATCAGGACCGAGCTTCCAAATAAGATTGTTCGCATGTAAAATCCAGCCATGTTCTGTATGACGAACAATATCCGCAGAACCTGCAACTCTAAGAGCATCTTCTACAAGAATCTGAATAAATTCAAGTGAATTAGCTCCTCGAATTTCCATTTCATATGGAGTTCCTTTCCAAATTTTGGAATTACGAATACTTCGAACAATCAAAGATGTTGCACCCATTGTTACAGCAAAATCTCTTCGACCATCTGCTCTTGAACGACCTTTTGTAACAACATATTCAGAATGTCTTGGACGTTCGCCTTCATCAAAAGACCATCTTCCAACTAAATCATTAAAGCTGGTATTTCTAACTTTTTCTTGCTCTGAGTTTTCGAGATAAATTGAATCTATACAAAGATTTTTCTTAAAGATTTCGAAGAGGGTTTCATAGAACAAGATTCGCTTTTCTGGAGACAAACCAGCTAAAGTGCTGTTATCTACAAAATACTTATCATCATTACAAATCTCTTTAAGATTTTTGTATTCAATATGCATTAAGCCTAAGATTTCAAGAGTTGGGTTATTATTCTTCCAGCCTTTAAACAAGTCTTCTATAAGTCTATAACCTAAAATATATCTTGCTTCATTTTTTATTGTTTCAAGCGCATTATGAGCATCTATATTCGGGTTTGTCATAAACTCGCTTAAAATGTCTTTATCTGTTGTATCAAATCCTAAAGATTTAAATACCTGCTCTGCCAAAACATCGTATGAAAGCTCACCACCGTTTACTTCAATTGCATGAAGTAATGCACCTCGCAAAGTAATCTGATAAATAAAATCATTGAAGTGCCCAGCCTGCAAAGCAGCGTCCTGTCTGTTATCTGTAAAACCAAGCATTTTTCGAATATCATTAGTGCCATTCTTTCCAGAATCAGGATTGTTTTTATAAAGCTGATTCAAAATAGCAAGTGAAATCATTGTAGTTGCAGAAGAACGTCCTTCACCGCTAAGACCTGTCAATTTGTTTCGGTCATTACCAGCTGTTTTATGTTCCATTCCACAACATGGGCAGAAACGGATTTTTCCAGGAATATACCAAAAATGAGTTCCTACAGACGAATTGCCTATATCACCTGTTTCAGTGACAATTTTTTCTTGTGGGATAAAAGCCTTATTATTTTTCTTAATAGTTACTCTACCATCTTTATAGTCATACCAGCTTTCTGGAATATCTTCTTCGCCCTCATATTTGAATCCTGGTTTTATTGGAACCAAGAATCCTGCAATATTTACAGCATCATCTGCTACAGATTCATTGATATTCCTTGGAACCCAAAGCCCATCTTCACTTCTTACAGGAAAATATTCTATTCCACATTCGCGACAGAAATAAGCAGTGTATAAGCGTACATGCTCTTTTTCTCTTCCCGGAGCAAAAACTTGAGTATTGAGAGTTACTAAACGCTGGCCTTCCGGTTCAAGGGTACATAATACATTACCCGGACCAGAAATAAACTGATGTAGCTTAAATGCGAACGGCTTACGACCATTTACACTTTTCTGCTGATGAGCTTTAAGCAGGAACTCTGTAAGGGCTTTTTTTGATTCGTCAAATGAAGCTCCAGAATCTGCCGAAAGTTTTTCAGAAGCCTGTCTTAAAGTAATTGGTTTTGCTCTTTTTGCAGCAGCATTTGGAACTTTTTCTATTCCAAGAGTTAGCTCAACCCAAACTGCAAGAGGATCTTTTAAAAACTCATCCAAATCTTTGTAGTCAGGAGTTGGAGATTTTATTCTGTTCAAAAGCAAAGGTTTCACAGAATCCAGATTAAGGCTCTGATCTGTCGATTGAGAAAGAGTTTCACCAATTACGTTATTTGCAGAAACATCTGTTCCAAAAAGTTTTGAAGCAACTTGAGCTACAACAGCATTCTGGTCAGCAGCATCTCCTTGATTGCTCATGGTTGCAGATGTTCCAATACATACAAGATTTGGTGAACGTGTTTTTTGTCTTAATCGGCGAACAAGTAAAGCAACATCTGCACCCTGTCGGCCTCTATATGTATGAAGTTCATCCAGAACTAAAAACTGTAAACCATCACAGTTTTTCATTACCGTTTTATCTTTAGGAGTTCCACGAGTAAGCAACAACTCCATCATCATAAAGTTTGTCAGAAGAATATCTGGCGGATTATCAGCAAGATACTGTCTCTGTTCTTCACTTTCCTGACCTGTGTACTGACCTACTGTAAATGGCTTATTACCATCATCATATCCTCGCAAGAACTTTTTAATTTCTTCAAGCTGACTGTTAGCCAAAGCGTTCATCGGGTAAATGATAATTGCAGAAGTTTTTCCCAAATTGTTGGCTCGATTTTTTATAATCTCATTTACAATTGGAATAAAAAAGGACAAGCTCTTTCCAGAACCAGTACCAGTTGTTACAACATAACTTTGCTTAAGAGCAGCAAATGCAATAGCCTGCTGCTGATGAGAATACAAAGTCATCGGCTTACCATTGCTACCATTCTCGTTTTTATCAACCTGAAAAATCAAACGGCATTCACTTTCAAGTGTACCGTCGGCGCATAGTTCATCTATAGTTTTTTCAGTCTTGTAATTTGGATTGATTTGAATAAGTGGTTCCGGCCAGTATCTGCCTTCTTCATATTCTGCATCTACAACCGCCTTAATATCTGGAGCAGAAATATTAGTAAAGCTTCTTGAAAATGATTGATATTCATTTACGACTTCATCACGATAATTAAATACATTCTGCATTTTATTTCCTGTAGTAAAAATATTTTATGAAAAAATTCTAAAAGAAATCAGTCTTTCAATATTTTCCTATATCCTATTATACATTATTTTTCTATTTTTGTATCATAATATAGATAAAACATCCTTATAATTAAATTTCGTAATAAACTCTAATTTAAATCAAATGGCACAATTTTAGACATTTGATTTAAATATTGCATTTTTCACCATGTTTTGCAATTTCTGTGCTATAATGTCCTTATGCAAAATAGTTTATCAGCAATAAAAGACGAACCTCACCAGCTGGAATTTGATTTTGAAGGTTATGATACAGAACTTCTTCCTGAAGATTCTTTTGCCACGGCAGAAACGATTACGCTCAATGCGATAACCGGGGCAAGCACTTTTACAGACCTTTTTGAAGATGCCCGATGCATAAGCCGCATTTATGACAATAATGAAGAAGACAGGGGGCTTTATTATGTATTCCGTGCCCACGATGCTGTAACCGGGCGCAACATAGCCGTAAAAGCCACAAACCCTTTATTGTGCGAAGATGAACCTAAGTTAAAAGAGTGCATTAACTGGGAAAGTGCAGTTCTGCAAAAATTAAAGGGAAGCCACCGCCTGCAGCAGATTTTAATACCTTTAAAAACAATGCAGGCCGATATTCAGCTAGAAGGGAAAAACTATATTTTCCTCGTTTCTTTCTTTTCTTCTATTTATATGGATATAGACGTGCGCAAATCTTTTTTTGACGAAGCAAACGACCGCCTTAAAACTTGCGCAAACCGCCTCAAACTTTTCTGTTCCATGATTTCCGCAGTGCAGTGCCTTCACCGGCAGGGGTTCTGTCACAGGGATTTAAAGCCTTCAAATATAATGGGCATACGCAAAGACGGAAAATGCACGGCAGTCTTGATTGATTTTGGCCTTTCACTTGCCACAGAAGAAATAGAAAGAGAAATAAAACTTTTTTCGCCAAATGCAGAAGATTTACCTATGATGTACCGTGCACCAGAACTGTATTCCTGCTTTGAAGATAACTGGGAAATGGCAAAAAGTGCGGACATCTATTCACTTGGCTGCATGTTCTTTGAACTTCTGGACAAACGGAGTTTTTACACAACGCTTAATGAAACAAACGGCTCAACTTTCTGGGAAGTCGCCAACAATATCAGGGTCGGAAAAGAAGAATTCAACGGCAACGAAAAAAAACGCCTTGCACTTTACGATAAGCTTCTTTCAGATTTTGCACCTTCTATAATAATTCCACGCATCTCGGAAGATTCAATTATTCCCGAATATTTGCGAAACGAATTTCAGGCAATAATCAACAGGCTTTGTGCTTTTGATTACAGAAAACGCGCCAAAGAAATCGACCTTGACGGCATAAAAGAAAAACTCCACCTTATCATCCGCATTCTGGAAAACGAACACTTAAGGGAACTTTACAAAAAGCGAAAGGAAATTCATCGTGCAAGAAAGTTTTCTGCAAAGAAAGGTAATAACTGAGGTAAAAAATGATTGACTCTAACGAACTTGAAAATAACAGCACGCAAAGTTCCGTTCTCTGCGGAAAATCCGAAAAAATCACAATGGACATTTCTTCTCAAGATTTGACGGTTGATTTTAATTTTGCAGAATGTGAAAAAGCAGCAAATGAACAGAAAACTGGAACCGTAAAAAATGAAGTTTCTGACATTTCAAAATATCTTCTGGTTCAGGAAGGAAGCCTTGTCTTAAAAGAACAGAAGGAAATGCTCAAAAAAGAACTTGCAATCTATAGAATGGAAAACTCTGACCTTGCAGATGACAAACGCTTTTCTGACACATACTATTTCAGGCTTGCCGCTTTTCATTCGCTATTAAAAGAGTATGACAAAGAAGCGGAATGCCTTTCAAAAATTCAGAACAAAGAAAATCCTGTCTATGCTTCACGAATTGCACAGAATAAGATTGCAAGAACAGAACGCACGGAAGAAAACCTATTAATCCTTTACAATTTGAATACCGCAGAAACTGCAAGAAAACTTTCCGGCTGGTATCTTTCTAAAAGTGACTTTGAGAATGCAGAAAAAGCCTTATGCCATTTTATAGACGAACACGATGAAGTGCCTTATGAAATATATTTTCAGTATGCGTTTCTTTTTATGAAAAAAGGCGATGCAGCAAAAGCAGTCCATTATTTGCGAAAATCTTTTTACCTGCAGAATACTGTTCAGGCATCCCTTGCTTTGAGCATGCTTTATCTTGTACTTGCCACAAAAAAACATTCACTCCTGAAAAAAGCATTATACTGGTGCGATATAGCCGTTCACCTTGATTTTAGTTTTACTCCTGCCTTGCGTCTTTACATTAATTTGAATCTGGAAAAAAATCCTGAAAAAACAGAAAGAATACTTTCCCGCTATCTGAACCTTAACACTGCACACAAAGACGGTTTTTATTTTGATGCTGCAATTAACCATGCAAAATGTTCCTTTGTAAAAGAAAAATACGGAGAAGCACTGGACAGGCTAAGTTCGCTTGTAGAAGACGGAACAAACCAGGCTGCAGTCTGGAACAACATTGCGCTTTGCAACGCAAACTTAAGAAAATATGACCGTGCAGAACGGAATATTGCAAAGTCACTTGAAAAATTTAATGAGCAGAAAAACTTCAAAAACGAAAAAGAAAAATCAAAGCAGCTGGAAATTATTCTTACAAACTATATGAAAATTCTGAACGCACAGGAAAAATACAAAGAAACGCTTTCGATTTTTGAAAATACAAACGGAGCAAAAGACTTTGTGCTTTCGGAAGACAATTACTTGAACTACTTTACGGAATGGCTAAAAGCACTTTTTAACACTGGCGACTATGAAACTTATTGCAGTTTTTTAAATCAGGTCTTAATGTTTGAATCAGAAAGTCCTATGGTAAAACTTTTTGCATGCAACGATTTACTCAAAGTTTTAACACTTACAGAACAGAATTCATCTTTAGTTTACAAATGCCTTGATTTTTTGAAAGAATTGCATAAAAAATATCCGCACGGAAAACATACGGTTCAGGTTGTAAACAACATCATTTTTACAAGCCTTGAACTGGGAGAACCAATTCCGCAGGATTTATTGAATGACTTTATTCCGACAATTCCGCTTCATCCATGCAACACCGCAACTTACGGTCTTTATCTGATAAAAATAAAACACAATGCAGAACGCGGTATTTCCTATTATGACAGGGCAATGACAATGGCTCTAAAAGATTCAAAGTTTGCAGGTTTAATAGAAGAACTTAAGATAAAAAAAGAAATAGAATATGCAAAATATCTTATTCAGACAGGCGAATTTAATTCCGCTAAAAGGCTTATAGAAAGACTGAATAAGCGTGTCTCTAAAACGCTGCAAGGCTATCAGCAAACCGTTGCAAGGCTTTTAACAGAATGCTGACACAGTGCCTGAGTTCTTGTAACAATGTGTCTGAGGTTTCAAAACAGTGTGTTTGAGTTACAAAAACAGCGTATCTGAGTTTTCAAAACAGTATACCGGCATAACTAAATTAATGCTGCATGATGCAGGCAGTTTTTTTTGAATATTATACATTTGGTAAGCTACATCACAACGCTCGCAGGTGCTGTTGCCGCAGTAAAGGGAATTGAGGCGGTAAAAGGCGGTCACGGTGGTGAGGGAAGCGTGAAATCCCTTCAAGAGTACCATGCGATAATTAGGTAAGGTGGTGCACTGATTGGAAACGGCTGACACCGTTTCTGTAGTAATCTGCGGTTAAGTGCTTGCATAGCGGGTATTGAAATCATCGTTATAAAACAGAAAGCCAGTCTTGAGTTATTCGGATTGGCTTTTTTTATTGCAGAAAAGCAACTTGCAATAAACAATGTTAATGCTAAATTAGTTTTAAAATATCATCAAGATTGCTGCTCATTTTGTTTAAAATTTCACTTTTTATTTGATTTCTAATTTTTTCTTTGTGTTCTTTTTCCTTTGCTTCAACTTCTTCTTTTTGTTTTGGTGAAAAACAATTCTTGTCAGACGAAATTTCCTTCTTTTATAAAAGTTGCATTTACATTCACTTTGATTACTTTTGAATGGATTTTTTTCGTGCAGAGAACTTGGAACAGGCAGGAGTTATTCTCAGTAAAATTTCTCAAGTTCCGCAGAATGTATGTGAGTTCTTTGCGATGATAAGTAACATTGGAATGAAAGAAACTTTAAGGTTTCCTGCATCCCGCGCTTTCACTTTTATTCCGCTGCTGTTTCATAATTTCTACTGTTGTAGATTGTACTGCAATTCCGACATTGTCGCATTTAAGACTATTATAGTATTTCTACTTTTTTAAAAAGGGACAGACCTCGCTTTTAAGGGTTTAATTTGCACAGCGCACCGAGGCTTGAACGGACGCCGCAGGCGGGTCCGAAGGACTGAGCGTGAGCGAACCGTGAAAGGCGACTGGGAAGGTGATGTTTTGCTGAAATTTTTCTTCGAAAAAAAAAGGGACAGACCTGACTTACACTTAAAATAATTCTTGCTGAACCGGTTCATTTTTTTTATATTCAGGGACAGGATATTCGTGCATATACGAGAAACATTCTTCTGGTGTGCAAAGAATTTTGTTTTCCCTGCAAGTTTTATAAAAATATTGCATAATCTGCTGATTGTTAGGACTTAAGAGTTCGTAATTTCCTCCAAAAGTTTTTTTATATTTATAAGAAAGTCCTGGAAAATGTTTGTCTAATTGTTCATAAAAATATTCGCGATTTCCAGAACGCATCGTAACTCCAATTCCAAAATTTATTATTCCATGCGTCCGAGTTTCAAGACAATAATTCATCAAACCTTTGAAATTCTGCATCGAATCGTTTATATATGGAAGAAAAGGTGAAAGCCAGACAACGGTAGGAATATTATTCTGTTGCATAATTCTGAGAATTTCAACACGACGGGATGTAACGCAGACATTTGGTTCGATAATTTTGCATAAATCGTCATCAAAAGTTGTGAGAGTAATCTGCACGACACATTTTGATTTTTCATTAATTGATTTGAGTAAATCCAAATCGTTTAATATTCTGTCTGATTTTGTCTGAATTGCAAGCCCAAATCCATATTTTTCGATAATTTCAAGACATTGCCGCGTAAGTTTTAGAGAATTTTCACAGGGCATATAAGGGTCACACATTGCACCTGTTCCAATCATGCATTTCTTACGTTTTTTAAGCAAAGCTTTTTCCAAAAGTTCGGGTGCATTTTGTTTTACTTCGATATCTTCAAAAGGATTTGGAGTATGATAACAATCTGACCGTGAATCACAATAAATACAGCCGTGTGTGCAACCACGATAAATATTCATTCCATTTAAGGAAGATAATATAGATTTTGCATTAACAAAGTGCATAATACGTCCTCGTTATAGCAGATGAATATAATCCATTTAAATATTTTATTGAAGTTTTTTTAATCAACAGTTTTCCTGTCAATTTGGGATTGGAGAAACTTCAAAAAGGCTGTGAGTTGCTTCGTAAATTTTTCGTGCAACGTGAGCATTATTCATTGTGTACAGGTGAATTCCAGAAACTCCGTGAGTAACCAAATCCACAATCTGATCAATTGCATAAGCAATTCCTGCATCTCGGATAGCTTGCGGATGATTTTCGTAACGCTGCATCATGTGTGTAAATTTTTCTGGAAGAACTGCGTTTGTCATACTAACCATTCTTTCGATAGATTTTTTATTTGTGGCAGGCATGATTCCAGCTTCGATTGGAACATTAATTCCCTTTATTTGGCATCTTTCTTGGAAACGATAAAATTTTTCATTATCAAAAAAAAGCTGAGATAAAAGATGAGTTGCTCCAGCATCAACTTTGCGTTTTAAATATTCAATATCATCATAGATAGAAGGCGATTGAGGATGCATTTCAGGATAGCACGCTCCCAAAATATTAAAATGTTTTCCATCTTTTCGTTTTGAATCAAAATCCTTTATAAAAGAAATCAAATCGCTTGCGTGAGGAAAATCTTTGCAAGGTGTTTTTCCTTCAACTTTGTCACCACGTAACGCAAGAATATTTTCTATTCCTGCATTTTGAAACTGTTCAAGACAAAACTGAGCATCATCTTTTGTCATATTGATGGCAGGCATGTGTATTACAGACTCAACTTTACATTCATCTTGAATACGTTTTGCAATTGCAAGTGCGTTGTCACAATTTTCGCTTCCGCCAGCACCGAATGTTACAGAAATAAAATCAGGTCGCAAATCCCGAAGTTCATCCAAAGTTTTGAAAATCGTATCAATAGGCATATTTTTTTTTGGTGGAAAAACTTCAAAAGAAAATATAGTTTTTTTATTTGTGCCAGAATTATTGCAAAACATCTGTTCCCCCAAACGTATTTTTTTGGAATTTGATTTATCTGCGATTATACTCAAAAAAAAAGATTTGTGCTATTGAAATAATAGAAAATAAATTAAGCCAAATAGTTATTTAAAAAAAGTTTTGTTTAAAACCATAAAACAAAATAAAACAAGGTCTGTCCCTCTTTAAATCTGTATCACATAATCCAACACCACAAACGGAATAATACTTTGCAGCGCGGAAATAACCTTTGACATGACTTGCATAAATCTTCACTCATTTTCCAAAACCTGCAAACTGGAATTTAAAGTGTCAATGCCTTTTCGGTTTCTGCTATATCCTGTTCAATCAGTGGGCGCATACTGTCTTTATATTTTGACAAATCAGCACTGTGAAGATAATCTATTATTTTCGGGATATACTGTGGTTTTGCCTTTCCCACCTGCGCCAAAGCCTTGATACACTGTCTGGCGGTTATCGGTTTTTCATCTATGACATGAGCAAGATAATCATTAAGAATTGCATCAAAACGATTTTCATCGTCCCACTGTGCATTGGCGGCAAGAATATATAGTACACGGTTTCTTACTAACGATTTCGGATGATTAAGCAAGGATGCAAAATCATCAAAATACTCATACCACTCATCGGTTTCCTGACTTTCGGAGATTATTTTATCAGCAAGGGCACAAGCATATTTATCATCTTTTGCTGTAAGTTTCTGTACAATGTTTTCTTTCATCTCAATCCACCTCCACAAATCCCGAAGCATCCAATATTTCTTGCTAACTTTTAAAGTGCTTGTATATTACTGCATCTGAACAGTTGATTCTGCGGGCTATCGCTCTGGTTGATGCTGCATCAAATCCATGTTTTAAATCCGACTTTATTATAAAAATTGAAATTTCCTTCAACGGTTATTCCTTTATAACCCATTTTCTTTACTTTTTCTATTCCCATTTTGAGCATGGAACTTCCAATTCCCTGATGAAAATAATCAGTTCCTTCCTGAAACGAACGCAAAATCAGTGAAATTATGCTTTTATAATCTTTATTCTCTTCCGGGCGGATTTTGATTTTTTTGTTCATAAATTTCTTATTCCTTCAAGTTCGGAATGACAAACTCCTGTGTCATGCTGCTTTACAAACTGTAACAAAGCAGCAAATCTGTGATATAATAAAAATAAGAATTTTTACATAAAAGCAGACTATAAAAAGTTATGAAAAATCCTTATTGATAAAGATATTATTAAAAATACAAATTTAATTTCTTTAGCAAGTTTTTAGCTGTCATAACAAGCACAGTGTCATTTTTGACACTGTAACGGTGTAAAATATTTTTATGGAGTGTAAGATAAAAACCACTGAAATTGCGCGGTTTTTATCTTACCTAAAGTTTGCGTTGCAAACTTTCTTATAAATTGCTGTTCCTCATTGCATTGCGGAACAGCGTAAAAAGTCAAATCGGAAATTGATATTTCCTCATTGACTTTTTTATGGATAATTATATATGAGTAAAGAAAAGTTAGAGCAAGTTGGCGTAAACATTAGTGAAAAGGCAAATCTTATTTGGAATGTTGCAGACTTAATTGTAGGGCCGTTTAAGGAACATGAATACGGTTTGGTTATTCTTCCAATGACAATTATTAAGCGTTTTCATGATTGTCTTGTTGATAAACAGGATGATATGGAAAAAGCATGGGAGACAGCAAAGAATTTTTCTGGTAATAAAGATGTTGTAAATCAGATGATGACTCAAGCCTCTGGTTATAATTTTTATAATACAAGCGGTTTTACATTTACAAAGCTTTTAACTGAAGAAGATAAAATCGAAGAAAACTTTAACAGTTATATCAACAGTTTTTCTGACAATGTAAAAGATATTATCAATAAGTTTAAATTTCAGTCAGAAATTATTCCGCGCTTAAAACAATCCGGTGCTCTTTACGAAGTGATTAAAGAATTCAATTCAGATGATGGATATCTTGGCCCGGACAAAATCAGTGCTGTTGATTGCGGTTATATTTTTGAAGACCTTATCCGTCGTTTTTCTGAAAGTTATGGTGATAATGCCGGAGCACATTTTACCAGCCGCGACATTATTTATTTGATGACAGACATTCTTCTTAATGGCAAAGACCTTTCAAAAACAACAGAAGTTACAGTTTACGACATGGCAATGGGAACAAGCCAGATGCTTACATGTATGGAAGAACGCATTCATGAAAAAAACACTAAAACTCACGTAATCTGCCATGGACAGGAAATCAACGAACAGACCTTTGCCATTGCAAAAGCTGATATTCTGATTCGCAACAGTACAAATGGTGACGAACAAAAAGTTCAGAAACTTGTTGATGAAGCAGAAAACCTTCACTGGGGCGACACTTTAAGTGATGATAAATGTAAAGGCAAAACTTTTCAGTACATTATCTCAAATCCGCCGTTTGGAATTGAATGGAAGCGTGAACAAAAAGAAGTAGAAGCTGAATACAAAAAAGGTGCGCTCGGTCGCTTTGAGCCTGGTCTTCCAAAAATCAGTGACAGCCAGCAGCTTTTTGTTTTGAACGGACTTAGCAAACTTGAAAAAGATGGAAAGATGGCAATTATTCAGAATGGTTCTGCAATGTTTACAGGAGATGCAGAAAGCGGTTCTTCGGAAATTCGCCGGTACTTCCTTGAAAAACACGACTGGCTGGAAGCTATTATTCAACTTCCAAATGATTCATTTATGAATACTGGAATTAGCACTTACATCTGGATTTTTAACAAAAGCAAGAGCGAAGAACGCAAGCATAAAGTTCAGCTTATTGATGCAAGCCATTGTTTTGAACAGCGGCGCAAATCTATTGGTAATAAACGCAACGACATAACTGATGATTGTGCAAAACTTATTATTCAAGCGTATTCAGAATTTAAAGATGCAGAAATTTACGGTTCAAAAGATGGCGTTTATTGCCAGTCAAAAATTTTTGATTGTGATGATTTTGGTTATCATAAAATTGTAGTAGAAAGACCTTTAAGGCTAAAAGTAGAAATCACAGAAGAAAAAATCGAAAGCCTTTCAACAATTCCCACTCTCAAGGCGGAAACAGTTTCAAATATCCAGACGGCAATGAACGCTTTGCCAGAAAAAATATACATGGACTATAACAAATTTATTGAAGATTTTGAAAAGGCTCTGCCAGTTGTAGAAAAAAAGAAAATTAAACTTGCTGCAAAAGATTTTGGCATTATTCGTTCAGTATTTACGGCTGTAGATAAAGAAGCAGAAAAAGTGATTTTAAAAACTAATAAAGACGGTTCTGTTGAATATGAGTCAAACGCAGAACTTCGTGATACGGAAAATATTCCTCTTAAAGAAGATATTCATGAATACTTTAAGCGCGAAGTAATTCCTTATGCGCCAGATGCATGGATTGCAGAAGAAGCAACAAAAACCGGCTATGAAATTCCAATGACACGGTATTTTTATGAATACGCAGCCCCAGAAAGCATTGAATCAATTGAAAGCCGCATAACAGAATTAGAAAAACTTATTGCCGGCAGTGTAAACGCTGTTTTTCATGGAGAGTAGAAAATGAAGGATAGCGGTGTACAGTGGATTGGATTGATTCCTGATGATTGGGAAAAATGTAAGTTAAAGTATAAAATTCAAGGTGTATCTAGTGGAGCTTATATTGATAAACTAGATTATAATGTCGATGGAGAATTTCCTATTATTGGGTCAAATGGAGAAATTGGACGATCTAATAAGATTAATAATGAAGAAAAAGTTATAACAACAGGACGTGTTGGTTCCATAGGGACTGCTCATTATGTCGAGAAAGCGTGGATAACTGATAACACATTAATCATACATCTGTCAGATAATATTCCATACAAGTATATCCAATATGTGATTCCTCAATTTGATTATCCTTTTTTAATAAAAGGAACAGCACAGCCGTTGATGACATCAACTTTACTTAAAAATCAATACATATCTTTTCCAAGAGATATTACTGCTCAGGAAAAAATTATAAATTTCTTAGATAAAAAATGCTCGGAAATTCAGTCTGCAATTGACAATACAAAACAGACAATAGAAGAATACAAAAAACTAAAGCAGGCAGTAATAACAAAAGCCGTTACAAAAGGAATCCGCGAAAACAGAAAACTTAAAGATTCCGGAAGTGTTTGGTTTGCTGATGTTCCAGAAGATTGGAAAACAAAAAAATTAAAATTTATATTCTATATAAAAAAAGATATAGCCGGGAAAGAAGGCTATGATGTTCTTTCTATTACACAAAAAGGCATTGTTGTAAAAGATTTATCTAAAAATGAAGGTCAGCTTGCAGCAGATTATAGTAATTATCAGTTAGTAAATGTTGGTGATTTTGCAATGAACCACATGGATCTTTTAACTGGCTGGATTGATATATCTAAATATCCAGGAGTAACAAGTCCAGATTATCGTGTATTCCAATTACATGAACCTGAGAACAATTGTGCAAGATATTACCTCTACATGATGCAAATGTGTTATATGAATCGTATTTTTTATGGTTTAGGGCAAGGTGTAAGTGGAATGGGACGCTGGCGTTTGCAAGCCGATAAATTTCTAAACTTCTTAATTGTTCAACCCCCAAAATCAGAACAACAAGAAATCGCCGATTATCTCGACAAAAAATGTTCACAAATCGACACATTAATATCACAAAAAGAACAGTTCATCACAGAACTTGAAAAATACAAGCAGTCACTAATTTACGAATATGTAACCGGAAAAAAGGAAGTAAAGTAATATGGAAAATGAAATTGCAGAAAAGGCATTTCCAATCTGTGACACACTGCGTCACGAATTAACATGGAGCCATTATAGAAGTCTGTTGCGTGTAAAAAAATCTAAAGGAGAAAGCGATGCCTGATTTTGGACAAGAGAAAGATTTTGAAAGTGCAATCGAGAGATTTTTTATTTCTCCAGAAGGCGGCTATCAGAAAGGAAGCGATACTTATGATAAGACTCTTGCACTGTATAAAGACAGGTTTATTAATTTTATAAAAGATACTCAGCAAGATAAGTGGAATAAATATCTCAAAAAATGCCACACGGACACTCCTATCGAAGATTTTTGCAAAGAATTTTCAAATCAGACAGACAAAAAAGGTTTGTTAAAAGTTCTTAGAAAAGGCTTTGTTGTTGAAGGAATAGAATTCAAAGCCGCATATTTCAAAGCAGAATCATCATTAAACCCTGAATATGAAGAAAAATATAAACAGAATAATTGTGAGTGTTACCGTCAATGGTTTTATTCCAATAAAAACAGTCATTCTGTGGATATGGTTCTTGTTTTAAATGGAATTCCTGTTTATGCATTTGAATTAAAAAATCAGTTTACAGGGCAGTCTGTAAATGATTCAAAAAAACAGTGGGCAGACAGAGGCATAGAACAGGAACTTTGTTTTGAATTTAATAAGCGCATTTTAGCGTTCTTTGCAGTCGATTTATTTGAAGTTTATATGACTACAGAAATAAAAGGGGAATCAACTTTCTTTTTGCCGTTTAATCAAGGTTCAAATGGTGCCGGCAATGACGGTGGCAAAGGAAATCCTCAAGCAGCAGAACCTGGAAAATTTATTACATCATACTTATGGGAAAATATTTTCCAAAAAGACAGCATGCTTGAATTAATTAACCGTTTTGAAAATCTTGAAGAAAAAGAAGAAATCAAAAACGGTGAAAAAGTCATAGAACAAAGGCTGATTTTCCCAAGATATCATCAGATTGACGCAGTAAGAAAAATTATTTCTGATGTAAAAACTAATGGCTCAGGAAAAAACTTTCTTATTCAGCACAGTGCAGGTTCTGGAAAATCTAATACTATTGCATGGTTAAGCTACAGACTGGCTACAATGTATGATGCTGCCGGTAAAGAACCGTTTTTTTCTAGTGTTATTGTTATTACAGACAGGCGCGTTCTTGATAAAAATCTTCGGGATACTATCAAAGGATTTGAACAGGCAAAAGGTTATATTGAAGTTATCGAAGATAATAAAAAAATTGCGAATTATCGGGATAAGGGAAAAGACATTGCCGGCGTAATAAAAGCTGGAGCCAGAATTGTCATTGTTACACTTCAAACTTTTGCAGCAAATTACAGCAAAGTTACAGACCTTGTAGATACAAAAAATATGAAATTTGCGGTTATCGTTGATGAAGCACATGAATCGCAAAATGGTGACAATGCAGAAAGATTAAAAAAAGCACTTGCCGATAAAACACTAACAGAAGAACAGCAGGAAAAAATTGAAGCGCAAATAGAAGATGATGATGAAGCGAATAATAAGCTTGTAAAGGAATTGGCGGAACAAGGACAGCATAAAAATATTTCGTTCTTTGCATTTACTGCTACTCCAAAAGCAGATACTTTACGCGTCTTTGGTCAAAAGAAAGCTGATGGAAAATATCATCCTTACCACATTTATTCAATGAAACAAGCTATAGAAGAAGGCTTTATTTTAGATGTTTTAAAATACTATCGTACATACAAAAGTCATCTTGAATTAATCAGAAAAATTCCTGTAAACATTAATGTAAATGAACTTCAAGCTTCACGGCAGATTCATTCTTTTATTTATGATAATCCGCAGACGATAGAACAAAAATCGCCAATCATTCTTTCTATATTTATGGAACAGACACGAAAAGGAATTGTTAATATCGAAACTGGAGAAAGCAAAGGAAAAATGATGGTTGTTTCTCCAAGCCGCTTAGCTGCCGTCAGATATTATCTGGAACTGAAACGACTTGTTGAAACTAAAGAAGAGTATAAAGGAATTAAAATTCTTGTAGCATTTTCTGGTGAAGTTACAGACCCTGCAACAAATAATAAATATACAGAATCTGGACTTAATGTAAAAATTGATGAAAACGGAAAAGAAACTCATATTCCAGAAAGTAATACTGCCCAAGAATTTCATAATAATTATGATATTCTGGTTGTTGCAGATAAATATCAGACAGGGTTCAGCGAATCATATTTGCATACAATGATTGTTGATAAAAAACTTCGCAAGATTAAAGCAGTTCAGACTTTATCAAGACTTAATCGAATCTGTAAAAATAAAAATTCAACTTTTATTTTGGATTTTGCCAATACTACGGAAGAAATTCAAAATGCCTTCCAGCCTTTCTACAAAGAAACCCAGCTTGAAGATAAGTTGAGTGTTGAAAAACTTCTTGAAAAACAAAAGATTCTTCATAGTTACGGAATGTATACGGCTGATGAAGTAAAGGAAGTTGCAAACATTTACTTTAAGAATGTAGAAAATAAGGAAGATTTACTTGCTTATGTATCGTCACATTTAAAACCTGCTTATGATAGATTTGAAGTTTTATTAAAAAAAGACGAAAACAAAGCTTTATCATTTAGAACTGATTTAAGACGCTTTATTAATTATTATGAAAAAGTTGCCCAAGTATTAAGGCTTTGGAATGCAGATTTGTATAACGAATATCTTTATGCAGTTGCCCTGCTTAAGATTCTTGTTGCAGGAAGCTTTCCTAAGACAGATATTACAAAGTTTTTGGATTTTAAATATTTCTTTATAGGAACTACTGGAAAAGATGTCTTTGACGGTGCAATCAAACTGGGTGAAGAAAAAGGCGAATTAACAGGAGGAGATGTAGCTTCTGGAGCTGTTGAACCTGTTCCAGTATCACCAATCGATGAAATCATTCAAAAAATTAATGAAAAATTTGGTTCCAAAGAAGGCGAAAAATCTCATCAGATTATTGAATATCTATATAATTCACTTTCTGCAAATGAAGAATTAATAAAACTTGCAAAGGAAACATTGTACAACAGTTTTGAACAATCTTATTTCCCAAAGTTTTACACAGAAGCTGCAGTAAAAGGATATCAGCAGAACAGTGAAATGTTTAAGGAGTTCTTAGCTAATACACAGCTGTATGATAGCATAAAACAAAATCTTTGTACTAAGATTTACCAGCAGTATCATGAGGCAGCGTAATATTGGAAAGGAGAAAGCCACATGGAAAACAAAGATTTAGCAAATAATTTTCGGGAAATAATTTTTTATAAAACTGCTGACGGCAATGTAAAAGTTGAAATCCTTTTAAAAGACGAAAATCTTTGGCTTACACAAGCTAAAATGGCTGAACTTTTTGAAGTACTAAAGCTCTTGAAAAATCAAAAATAAATGGTTTTTCTTTGGATGAACATTTTGAACTAGCCGCAAAAATAAAGCCACTTTATGAGATTGCAATTTTAGTTACTGCACATGGAAATTTAAAAAATCCTAATGACCCAAATGTCGTTTCAATAAAACGATTTGTTTCTGCTGCAATATTAAAAAGCGGAAAAAAGGCTGATGTTCTAATAACTGTGAAAGAAAGCATAGCAAATGGACACAGAATATATTCAATAGAACTTGATGAAATAAATAAAGCCTCCGAAAGATTCAGAGGCTTGAGTGACGCGGCTGAAAACAGCGGACAGGGCAACTAAGACACCTCACGTCGCTAGTTTCAATATATAGTGAGAAAGATTAGTTGTCAAGGGAGAAATAAAATCGAATTAAAGGATGATGAATTCAAACACGAAAATCTTGGGCAGTTAAACGCCTATCTTTCATATTTCAAAGAAAACGAAATGAACCCAGGCGATAATCCTCCAGTGGGTATTTTGCTCTGTACCAAGAAAGGTAAAAAAATGGTTGAATATGCATTGGCTGGAATGGATAACAATCTTTTTGTTTCAACATACAAACTGACTCTGCCAGATACAAAGGTTTTGGAAGAATTTTTGTTGAAAGAATTGAAAAAAGAAAATTGAGATTGGAAAGTTGAAAATGGAGAAATAAAAAATTCTGATGATGCACCGCAAGTTCAAGACTGCATTGGCTGTCAATATTGTACTTCTTTTACATATTTTTTTCTAATATCTTTAATCCTTCTTCGACACTTTTTCCAAGTATTTCCTGCGTTTTTTTGAAGTCATAGGCTTTGTGCAACTTGTCATGAACTTGAAAGAATTTTTCTTTTCCGTATTTTTTTATGAACAATGCCTGAGCTTTGCAGGCAAAAGCTCCATCGTTATCCGGTTTGTAAAATCCTTTTGTGCAGTCTGTCAATTCATTACATTAATAACAGCCGCCAATTTTCTTTTCCTTGCAGCAAACTATGTTAGGACAGTTTCCGTTTTCGTGAAATGTTCCGTAAGAGCAACAACTGAATACTGAACGGCATCCTCCGCACCATTCTCCCAAAAAACAGTAATTACAGGAAAATCCGCAAAAGGCTGTCATGTCAACATTTTTTCTTGCAGCCTTTACAATTTCTGCCTTCCACTTTGCTCCGTTATTATATTGCCTGTCCTTTTCGTCTCCCTCTAATGCAAGATTTTTTCTGTATATTCTTGAATCTTCTCCATTTACGTCCTTTTCGATTTTATAAAATTCAAATCCGTATTTTTCATATAATCCGATATGATTTGTAGAAATATATATGTATTCGCGTTCCATGACAGTTGCTATACTTTCGGCATAATCTAAAAGCATTCCTGCATATTTATGCCCCCTGTATTCAGGAAAAGTATACAAAAATCCTATCCATGGTGACAAATCAGTTGGCTGGATATCATCCTTTGGTGCAAAAGTGCAGAATGAAACAAGCCTGTCTTCATCCACAAGCATGGGAACAAGTGCCGTTCCGCCAAGTTTTTGTTTCAAACAGTTTTCGCTTAAAAGCTGATACAAATACTGTCCTGCTTCCCAGTCACACTTTTTAATTTCCTTAAGCCAATGCTCTTTATTTTCTGTTGTAAAATATTCGATTAGTTTCATAAATTGATTCCTTTTTCCGATTAGTTTCATATTCATCTTCTTTTTCTTCCATAAAAAATTATGTATCATGACCTTAAATTTTACGCATTAAAATACATGTCATAAACAATATAGCCTTGAATGCCTGCAAGTGAACCGGGAAAAGTTTCCTGACACATCATGCAGCGCGGTTCTTTCATCGGCCAGCCGCTTGTCGGAAAAATATTGTATTCTGATGATGTTTTAAATCCGGCTTTATTATAAAAATTGAAATTTCCTTCAACTGTTATTCCTTTATAACCCATTTTCTTTACTTTTTCTATTCCCATTTTGAGCATGGAACTTCCAATTCCCTGATGAAAATAATCTGCATGAACAGACACTGGTGCCAGCATGACAATATCAGATTTCGCATCTTCACTATGTCCGCCTTGGTTTGTCGGCGAAAGCGGAAAGTGCGAGAACAGAAAGTGCCCTACAATTTTTTCATCTAATTCTGCAACAAAAGACAATTCAGGAATATAATATTTTGAATCCCTGATTTCCTCTACCAAAGCGATAATATCAGTTCCATCTGAATAATCTGTTCCTTCCTGAAACGAACGCAAAATCTGCGAAATTATGCTCTTATAATCTTTATGTTCTTCCGGGCGGATTGTGATTTGTCTGTTCATAAATTTGTCTCCTTTGCTAGTAAAGTATTTCTTGGAGCTTTGTTTTCAATTTCAGGTTGAACAATAATCTATTTTGCATCCGTATTATTTTTAATTTCTTCTATTAGGGATGACACAATTGCTTTTCTAAATCCATACCCCAAATAATTTTCTCCCATAAAAAAAGCAAATAACAAGCAAGTTAGAATCAACCTATCATAAAGTTAAAACATAACGAATTATCCATATCTAGTGTTGTTTTATAGTCAATAATGCAAAAACAACACTAGAAAAGCCAAATATTACATCTCCAAGCAAGTAAACAGCAAGTTACAAGCAAGTTAGATTTAAGCCCAAAATGGCACATATTTCATGTGTTTTGGGGCAGTATCCGGGTCAAACGGCTTAATCAATTTCTTATTTACAGCCTCTTTTATCAATCTTGAAACTGGTGCAGAAGCTTTGTCTTCAAGCCCGAATCTTACCCTAAGGGAACTGTTTGTTAATCCTTCATGTGTAAGCTGCTTTAAACAGGCATGTAAATAACAAGCCCACAACTTATCTTCATGCGGAATGTTTGAAAATGGCAACTCAGAGAAAAGAATAACTTTTGTATTCTCTGAGTATAATTGAATCTTTGGAGCTGGTAATTGTTTTAATTCGCATTCAATTACAATTCTATCCCAGCCAGAACCCAACTCTTCACACATTTTTAGCCGACGCATTAAGGATGAAAGAGTTTCATTCCTAGATTTTGGTGGATTATCAATAAACCTGTTAATATCAACCAAAGGTATTCCTGGATTTGTAACTTCAATTCGTGAGTTAAATATTTCCACTAATGGACTTGAACCAGGAATAGTAAAATCTTGATGAATCAGAGAATTCGCAATAATTTCACGAAGAGCTATCATAGGGTATTTTGTTACAGTTTTGCGAATTGTTTCAGTAATAACTTCTTCTGATGGCAGCAAAGCTTCTAAAAATCCCATTAAGCCTTCAAATTCTACAGCATAACCTTTTGTTCCATTAAACTCTTTTAGAATCTTTAGCTTTGTGTCATCTTCATATTGAACAACACGAATTGCCTTTCTTGCAACAGAAGGAAAATCATTAATTCTTTTTGCAAATAAAATTGCTCCAAGATTTGTGATTGAATAAAGCCCGTTATCCTGTTTTCTTACAATGTCATCCTCAAGAATGTAATGAAGAATACCATCCTGATTAGTTGGAACTGGAATATTCTGTAAATCAAAGTAACAGCCAAAATCCAGATACTGGAAAATATCCCTTTTCTGTAAGTCAGATTTCGCCTCAATCTTTTCAAAATTATTCAGCCGAAGCTTATCCCAAAGCTGTGCTTCCATTGCAGTATAATCCTTAAGAGGTTTTGTATAAAAGTGTCTCTGGTAATTTCAAAAAAAAGCGGTTTTCGCGTACTGCCTGACGAAGAAAAACATTCAATGCTGTTGTCATATTCATTCCCAAATCAGAAAAAAGAACTTCTGCCTGTTTTTTTAACTCCGAATCAGTTTTTACATTTATTGTCGCAGTTATATTACGTCTCTGTTATATATACAAAGATAACAAATTGTGTATACGATGGCAAGTTTCAATTTATTTATTCACTGCACTTTTTATAGTCTGCCAAAATCAGTTAATCCTAAAAAAGGTGTAAGTAGTAACAGAAACGAATCTCTTTTTTACTTTAAATTCCGCATTAACGGTTACACAAAACAGTTGCAGAAAATCACTTGCTTGCAATCATTATATATTACACGACAAATCTAGAATAACTCAATGTTTTTTTCTTTCAACCTCAACACTTCCCTGTCAGTAACTTTGTCATCGGCAGTAAGTTCCGAACACAACAGGGGGCTGGAAGGATTTTGTTTTGTTCGCGACGGAGAATTATAGTTATTGATGGCGTAGCAATATACGCAGTTATGCAGACAGGTGTTATATGCGCCGATATCAATGCTTTTTGAGCAGCCACATTCTTTTCGCTGATTTTTGTCTTTTTCGTGGACGAACTTTTTTGTGCAGATACGGTTTATCAGTTCACCGTCTATGCAGTGTCCGTGTGGAATTCCGATGTCGTCAAGATTTATTTTTTCCGAGCACGATTCAATAAGAATACCGTATTTTTGAGCAATCGCCTTGAGTTTTTCTGCAAGACTTTTCATCTGCGCTTCGTTCAGTTCAATAATCTGTCCTTCCGTAAGTCTGTTTTTGATTTTGGGATAGCAGTCAACAAAACTGATTATGACTTTGTCAGTATGATTGTGCAGCTTTTCTGCAATCCAGGCAAAATATTTTTTATGATAATCCATATTGTACTTTTCAGTCAGAATTATGGGGTCGTACCTCCAGATAACTTTTTCCTTGCCGATTTGTTCCGAAAGCCTTATGAATTTTTCAATTATTTCCTTTTTATGCGGGACGTTTTTTTCTATATCTTGTGCATAAGATGTAATTGTAAACTGAAAATAGTACTTGTAGCCTAAATTGTCCAGCCTTTTTAAATTCGAAATAAAATCATCAGACGGATTTTTTGTCCAGAAAACAAGGCACTCAACATTCTGTGGAGAAACAGAAATTTTTGACACCTGGTGAACATTCATCGGATTCCTGACCATAAAAAAACCTTCTTCGATTCTTTTGTAAAACCAGTCAGAGAAAAAAGCCGGAATGTCAGTTCGCCGCGATGCGCTGAGTATCATATAAAAAATTGTAGTGATTTTTTTTTGTTATGGAAAGGGTTTAAGGAGAAGAGTGGTAAATTGAGTTTGTTTTTGCGGTATTTGTATGAACTGTTCTAAAGTCATTTTTCAATGTATTTACTGACCGCACTTTTTATAGTCTGCCAAAAATCAGTTAAGCCTAAAAAAAGGTGTGAACATTTTTCCCATTTGATTGTGTACCCGTAAGTGTGTCGATAGAAATACCGGAATCCCATATATTCCGTAAGCAAAAACCGTAAATCATAAGACAGAAAATCGGGACTTTTGTTTTTGCAGCCTTATCCAATTTTCTGAAGCTCTCCCAAATCGCTCAAAAGGTCAAAGAACTGTGGCTTTTTATCAAAATCAACCAAATCGACAGTTTTGCCGGTAGCATCTTCAAGCATTTAATGTGTTGCAAAAAATTTCTGAGGAGGAAGACCTTTTATGCCGATGTCGATGTCGGAATACTCGTCAGCATTACCGTTAACCTGAGAGCCGAAAATATAACTTTCCGTACAGCCCATATCAGAAAGAACGCTTGAAATCTTTAATGTCATTTCTCGACTCAGCATAGCTCGACCTCCTTTTATAAATATATCATACTTCTGCATAAAAATTACTGCTATTTTTCCACAATGGCGATTTATTTATCTGTAAGTCCGTAGAGTTTGCAGACAAAAGTGTCTTTTTGCTGTTCAGGTGCGCTTGTGTCTGTAAATTCTTTGCTTTGCTCAGAATGACTGTCATGTGATTACTCAACATGGCTGTGATGTAATTGCCAAGAATGACCGTCATGCGATTGCTCAGAAAGGCGGTCATGTTGAGCGTTAGCGAAACATCTTTTTGGTGTTCAAACTCAGTTGTGTCGGATTTTTATTTATTATAGTCATTACAGGCTTTTTCAACTTTCTTAAAATCAATGACTATTTTGCCGATAGGAAATTCCTGTTCAGTTGAATTACATTTCTTTCCATACAAGTTCTTTGCAGTTTTTTCTATTTTTTCACGATTATCTTTGCAGAAACTGTATTCTGCTAGCATAAGCATTTTGTAACTGAAGTCACCTTCATCGTTGATTTTATATTCCGTAAGTTCAGAAGGCGGAACAGGTATCATACAATTAAAGCGAAGCGTACCATATAACTTATCCTTACTTCGCATATAAATTGTCGTAAGATTATTTTTTTTGATTTTTCCGTTTTCATAATCTTTATCTTTTGGAGAAGACATTGGAACAAAATATTTAAAACCATTTATTTCAGTTAATATGCCGACATATTTTCTGTGGTAGGTGCGTTCTTCCGGTTTATTTTTCATTACATGGTTTTCGATTTTTGAAAGATATGAAATATATTCATCACTCACGATATAAAAAATATTGTCTTCTGTCATTCTGTCCTCAAAAACAAAAAAGGCGACATTTAAGTCGCCCATTAAGTTCTCCTGTTTGGGTCGGAGCGTACCCAGTTTAAGTTTTCCGCTTAGAGTCGGAACGTACTCAGTTTAAGTTTTCCTCTTTAGGGCAGGAAAGTTCCCAACACCTTTAATATAATGCCGAAATCGATAGAAGTCAATAATCAAAAAGTTTGAAGACCAAAAGTTTGAAGCAAGATTACTTTTCTCGACAATCTTTGAAAGATTAAATTTTTTCTTCAATAAGCGATTCCCAAATCACTTCAATTTTCTTCATCAAAAATGAATTAAGTGCGTTGCCCTGGTCATTTGCAAAACTGCAAATCCATTTGAGATATTCATCACGCCAAGATACTTTGTATTCGATTAATTGGGATTCGAACAAATGAAGGTCTGTCCCTGCACGTGCTAAAAACTGCCACACCAACGGACATTTCGTTTGCACGTGCTGCGAGTTTTGGCTGCTTTTTTCACCTCAGTTATTATTGAAACTCCACTTCACCAAAACTCAAAAACAATTTTGTTTACCAACCAAGGTCTGTTCCTGTTTTTTATATTTAAACTTTGCGCTAGACAATGGAGGGGCGGCGGAGCCGTCGACCGCAACGAGCGTAGCGAAGTGAGGACGATGAGCGTAAGCGAACCCCGGAACTGTCGACGGCTTTAGCCGGAGCGCCCTGATGTTTATAATATTCAAAAAAAAACGTAAAAAGTTTATTTTTTCTCTTTACTGATGTGTTTTTTTCTTTTAAAATAGGCAAACTATGGAATTTACACAAGAAAATATCGACGCCCTCGTTGTTAACGAAGTGGAAATTATGAAAAAAATTGCTGAAGAATTGAATATTCGTGTTCAGCAAGTTAGTGCGGTTATCAGCCTGGTTGAAGAAGGATGTACAATTCCTTTTATCAGCCGTTATCGAAAAGAAAAGCATGATAATTTGGATGAAGTACAGGTTCGCGATTGTGACCATCTTTATAAATCATATCACAATCTTGAAGATAGACGACTTGAAATTGTCAAAGGTGTTTTTGCTCAGGGAAAATTGACAGAAACTCTTTACAACGCAATTATGTCTGCCACAACTATGACAGCTCTTGAAGATTTGTGGGCACCATTCAAAAAGAAAAAGAAAACTCGCGGTATGGTTGCTGCAGAAAAAGGTCTTGAACCATTAGCAGATGCTATGCTTGTAAAGGATGATGCTGCAATCGAAAAAGAAGCCGAAAAATTCATTAAAACAGATAACGAAGATGCAGCCTTGAATGTTGAAACTGTAGAAGATGCTTTGAATGGAGCAAAAGATATTCTTGCTGAACGCGTTAGTCAGGAAACTTCAAATCGTGAAAAAATCCATGATTTGTACTTAAAAGAAGGAAATATTGTTACAAAAGGTATTGTTCCAGAAGGTCAAACTGAAGAACAGGCTCAAAAAACTTCTACTTATCAGATGTACTGGGATTACAAGGAACCTTTGAATCAAGTAAAACCACACCGCATTTTGGCGATTAATCGTGGTGAACGAGAAGGTGCTTTGGAAGTTACTATTGATGTAGATGTTGATTCTGCCGTAAATATGTTGCACAGAGCAGCCGAAATTCACAATCATTATCATAAGGATGCAATTGAAGATGGAGTTGTGCGCCTTTTAAGTCCTGCTGTTGTCCGAGAAATTCGCAGTGATGAAGCGGACGAAGCTGATGTTCACGGAATTGGCATTTTCAGCGAAAACCTAAAAAATCTTCTTATGACTCAACCAATTAAAGGAAGTCGTGTTTTGGGAATTGACCCTGGTATTCGAACTGGAACAAAATGTGCCGCCCTTGACGAAACTGGAAAATATCTTGGCTATTTCAAATTTTTCCAGGTGACTGATCCTGAAGGTACATACAAAATGATAAATGACGCAATCGACAAATATGACATTCAGGTTGTGGCAGTTGGAAACGGAACTGGAAGTCAGGAAGTTCAGGCAATTGTAAGCAAAGTTATCAGCGAAAATTATAATGATGTTGTTTATACAGTTGTTGATGAATCAGGTGCTTCTGTTTATTCTGCAAGCGATATTGCACGCGAAGAATTCCCAGAACTTGATTTAACAATTCGTGGAGCAATTTCTATGGGACGTCGTTTGCAAGACCCTCTGTCTGAACTTGTAAAGATTGATCCGAAAGCTATTGGTGTAGGACTTTATCAGCATGATGTAAACCAGAAAAAACTTGCAGAACAGCTTGATGAAGTTGTTGGTTCTGTAGTAAACAATGTTGGTGTTAATTTAAACACTGCATCTTATTCACTTTTGAAATATGTTTCTGGAATTAATGCATCAACTGCAAAAAAAATCGTAGCATACCGCGATGCAAACGGAAAAATCACAAGCCGCGAAGACTTAAAGAAAGTTCCGGGACTTGGACCAAAAGCATTTGAACAGTGTGCAGGATTTTTGAAAATTGCCGAAAGTTCCGACCCTCTTGATAATACTTGGGTTCACCCTGAAAATTATGATGCTGCACGCGAATTTTTGCCTTTGATTCAAAGCGGAGAAAAAGTTCCTGCCGATTTAATCAAAAAAATCGCAGAAAAATATAATCTTGGCGAAACTACAGTAAAAGATATTGTAGAAGAATTACAAAAACCAAATCGCGATCCACGAGACGGTTATCCTGCTCCGATTATGCAAAAAGGTGTTTTGCAGTTTGAAGATTTAAAAGAAGGAATGAAAGTTACTGGAAAAATCAGAAATGTTGTTGATTTCGGAGCTTTTGTAGACATCGGTTTGCATGAAACTGGACTTGTTCACCTTAGCGAAATGAGCGATAACTTTGTTGAAAATCCTATGGATGTTGTAAAAGTTGGAGATGTATTTGAATTCACAATCATTCAGCTTGATGTAGACAGACGCCGAATTGGACTTTCGCTTAAAAGTGATGCAGCAAGCCGTGCTGGAACTGGCGAAAAAAGCACTGCCAGACCAAAATCCGCTTCGGCAGGTTCTTCTTCACAGAGTGGCAAAAAAGTTGTAGTGGTAAAAAAAGGCGGCGCATCTGGAAAACCTTCTGCAGATGAAAAACGTCAGTCACAATCATCAAGAAGCAGCAGAAATTTTGGCAGTGATGATGGCGAAACTTACAATCCATTTGCAGCTTTTTTCAATAAAAAATAATCGCGATTAAACTCGACATTCGTGTTTGCTATCGTGCTAATTGTGCGCTATTAATATAGACAAAAAAAAACAAAAGTACAATAATTCATAAAACTTAAATAATCCAAAATTGTGAATTGTTGTACTTTTCTAAATTTAAGGAATTTACATTATTTTTTTTTATTCAATATAGTATAAAATAAATGTTAGGTTAAAAGTCGAGTTTCTTATTTTATATTTTGGGTGGCTTTTTGCTTCGCAAAAAACAGGCTTTTCAGGGTTGCGCTATCGCTTCATTCCTTCGCTACGCTACGGAACTGGCTCCGCCAGCCCTTACAATCCTTGCCACAGTTTAAAATCGAAAACTCGGAATTGCCCTCATTAAAGAATATTTAAAAACATATATTCAGGAGTTATTACTTATGGTTTATTACGTAAATGGTTCTGTAGAACAGAGTGGAAATGGCACAAAAGAAAGTCCTTTTAAAAAGATTCAGATGGCTGCTGATGTTGCCGTAGCTGGTGACGAAATTATCGTTGCTCCTGGAATTTACCGCGAATATGTAAATCCAAAAAATGCCGGTGAAGAAGGTAAACCTATTGTTTATCGTTCAGAAAAGCTTAAGGCTGCACATATCACGGGAGCTGAATCATTCAAAAATTGGGAAAAATTCGAAGGTGATGTTTGGGTTACGAGAATTAAAAATTCTTTTTTTGGTGATTATAATCCATACAAAACTTTGGTCAGCGGTGACTGGTTCATTGCATATATGATTGCTCATACTGGAGATGTTTTCTTGAATGAAAAATCTATGTATGAAGTTACCTCTCTTGATTCTGTAAAGAAACCGGAAGTTTTCATTCCTTCTTGGGATCAAGAATTTTCTGTTTACACTTGGTACACAGAACAGGATGAAAAAGCTGATGAAACAGTGATTTACGCAAACTTCCAGGGAAAAAATCCAAATGAAGAAAATGTAGAAATTTCTGTTCGTCAGGATTGTTTCCTTCCAGAAGCTGAAGGCATCAACTATATCACTTTGAGCGGTTTTAAAGTTTCAAAGGCTGCAACACAGTGGGCACCACCAACTGCTTATCAGGATGGAATGATTGGACCTCACTGGTCAAAAGGTTGGATTATCGAAGATTGTGAAGTTTATGAATCAAAATGTTCAGGAATTTCTTTGGGAAAATATCTTCAGCCTCAGAATAATAATAAATGGTCAAAAATTGTTGTAAAAGACGGTGCGCAGACAGAACGCGAATGTATCTGTCAAGCTCAGCTCGAAGGTTGGTCAAAAGAAAGAATCGGTTCACACACAATCAGACGTTGCGAAATCCATGATTGCGGACAGACTGGTATTGTCGGTCATCTTGGTGGTGTTTTCTCAGTAATCGAAGACAATCACATCCATCATATCAATAATAAACAAAATCTTGCTGGTGCTGAAATTGGCGGAATCAAAATGCATGCTGCTATTGACTGTATCTACCGTCGAAATCATATCCACCACTGTACACGAGGAATGTGGCTCGACTGGCAGGCTCAGGGAACACGCGTTACTCAAAGCATTTTCCACGACAACACTTTGCCAAAAGAATATAATATGAACGAAAAAAGTATTGGTGGTGTCGGCGAAGATATTTTCATCGAAGTTTCACACGGACCAACACTTGTGGACAACAACATTTTCCTTTCAGAAAGAGCACTAAAACTTCCAACTCAGGGTGTTGCAATGCTCCACAACATTATTGCAGGTTCATTTGTTTCTGTTGGAATTGGAACTAACAACGGAACTCCAAATATTCCGTCTGCACGTTACACTCCATATCATCTCCAGCACAGAACAGAAATTGCTGGATTTATGACAATTCTTCATGGAGATGACAAGTTCTTTAACAACATTTTCATTCAGCAGGATATGCGTCCATATTTGAAAGATGTAATGGATTTTACAAAAACTCATTTCAACGATTGGGATGACCACAACCTTGAAACAGGAACAAATATCTTCTCAAAATATCCTACTTATGAAGAATGGAAAGAACAATTCAATTGTTACTGCGGAATGGGTTCTGTTACGACAGACCGCTACTACGACAAGCTTCCAGTTTGGACAAAAGGGAACCTCTATTTTAATGGAGCTGTACCAAGCGTGAAGGAAGAATCGCCATACGTTGACAACAAGAACAAAATCTTCATCAAATATGAAGAAAAAGATGGAAAACCTGGCATTTCAACAAATCTTTACGATTTTATTCCAGAAGCAAATCTTGGCATCCTGAACACTGACAGTCTTGAACCAGCATTTGAATCTGAACAGAAATACGAAAATCCAGATGGAAGTGCAATTACTTTTGATACTGATATTTTGGGACAAAAACGTTCTGGCAAAACTATTGCAGGTCCATTTGCAAACAAAGCAGATGCTCAGAAAGGATTGTTCTAATCTGAATTAATTGGTTGAAGTTTAAAATATAAAAATCAGCTATTCATAGCTCACGTATTTCCTCCTCAAAAAAATAAATCATTTTTTCACTGCTTGATTTTTCAGGCAGTTTTTTTTATTCAGGAGGTTCCGGCTAAAGCCGTCGCTATGTTCCGGGTTCCGCTTACGCTCCAGCCGCTTCCTTCGGGGAAATAACCCACCATAATTTGATTTGTAAAAAACAAAAACAAAAATACACCATTTCCCATCAGTCCAGTGGCCGCTTCGCGCCCTTCACAGCGCTAACCCATTCACCAAGAAAAAGTTACAGTCTGCCCGATAATCGTCCTTATCAAAAAATTGTACCCGGTAAGGCAAATTAGAAGCGAAAGACATTTTGTAAAATCATTACCCAAAGCAAAGTCCAGCACAATTGCTCCACACGGAAGCAAAACAGAAAGCGAAATAATCAATATAATTGTAAAAAGCGTCTTTTTGAATTCTTCCTTAAAATCATAAGCTTGAAGAAAGTTTCAACTTTCGAAAGATGATGATTCGTTCGCGTTTTCTCGAACAATCCAACGTTCATTTTTCCGCCATAATCACCACGAATTTTCCGTTCAAGTAAATGCACTCCGCGCTCTTAAAACCTGCTTCCTTAAACCACGCAATCTCTTGCAGCACGGAACATTCCCGGTCGAGTTTTTTGCGTTCAAGCCAGCGCTCGTATTCTTTTTGCGAAATCCCAGACGCCTTAATCTGACTTATCCAGTAAAATTCAATTTTTTTGTCCGTACGCTCATCACCTGCACAAAACTGGTCGTAGTTTACAAAAATGCCGCCATCAGAAAGTGAATCGTGTATCATTTTGAAAAGTACTTTTTTCTGTCCGTGCTCCAGATGATGAATCGAAAGAGCCGAAAGAACTAAATCCGGTGTTCCTTTCGGAAGCTTTTTTGAATAGTCAGAATTTTCGTACTTTATGTTCGGAACATTTTCAAACCGCTTTTTTGCAACAGAAAGCATTTCTCCCGCAATGTCAGAAAGCACATAATTTGCATCAGGAAAATGAGGATACCAGAAAGACGCAAGAAGCCCCGTTCCGCTTCCAAGGTCAAAAACGAGTTCAGGCTTTTTTTCAAGCGACTTTGCCGCAAAATCCGTCGCCGAAACATAATAATCCTCAAAACACGGAATGAATTTCCTTCGGTTTTCGTCGTATTCTTTTGCAATCAGGTTAAACTGGTCTTGAATGTTCATTGGCGAGCTCCTTGTGGGGGTAGGGATTTTTAAAATTTCGCATTATCCAGTTTCCTCACTATTATAAATCATTCGTAGAGCAATCTGTCAATTGAATATTTCCCTTAATTCTTCAAAAACTCTTCCATTGTATCAACGAGTTCGCTGAAATTTGCGCGGAGGCGTTTCATCAGGTCTTGGGTGCGACGTTCGTTGTGGCTTATTACGCTGCCTTGCGGAAGGAACAGTTCGTAGGGTTCGACGCCAAGAGCATTTGCAATGGCTGCAATTGTTTCAAATTTTCCGATTTTTTTTTGATTTTCTATTTCACTTATGTATGCACTGCTTACATTTGCAAGTTCTGCCAAATTTTCCTGACTTAATTTTTTTGACAACCTTATTCTTTTTATATTATCAGCATACAGTTTTCCAAGTTCTTTTGCATTCATATTTTCATTTTAATTTTGCTTATTGTTAAAAAGAATGGACTTATAGCGTAAAAATCTCTCAAATAGCAATGTTATATAACCGATAGTTAATTAAATAGTGAATTCTATAATCATAATGCTATAAATATTTGCGTTTAGTAAAATAAATGGAGCAAAAAATGTCATTGGAAAATATATCAAATACCTCGGAAACAAATGCTTTAAAATCCGAAGTTGAAAAAATTCTTGCTGAAGTTCCTGTTTTTGTTGATGAAAATAAAACCTTAAAAATCAATATCATAAAAGATTATACTGAGCGCGGTGATGTAAAACTTTTGGAACCGCTTTTGAAAAATCGGCGGACTAAACGGGCATTTTTTAAGCCTGTGCTGGATAGTTTTGTTTTTAATTCCGTGCAGTTCAAGGAATTTCTGGAATATTCTTCTGCCTGCAATTCCTATTCAAAATATCTAGGGCAAAAAATCGGGCTTTATACGGGAGATTCTTCCCTGCTCGACAGAAACGAAGTCGTGCTGAATTTTCCATTTAAGGACTGCGTTCTTGAAGGCGGACAGAAAAAAGAGGACGGACTTGATTCTTATTTTGAATATGACGAAAAGAAAGGTGAATACGCAGAAAAACAAAGCAAACGCCGTGAGATTTTTTACAACGAAGTTTTAGCCCGCGACGAAATAGACAGCCTTTTCTCTCCAAAAGCGTTCTGCAATGCAAAAAGATATGAAAAAGGAAAAAGCGGTGCGGTTGAGCCTGTCGAAACCACAAAACTGAACCGCAACGCCGAACTGAACAAAAAGCGCGGACTTTCAGAAGACACAATCACCGACAACCTGATTATCAAAGGAAACAACCTGCTCGCACTTCATTCGCTCAAAAAGGAATTTGCCGGCAAAGTGAAGCTGATTTATATTGATCCGCCGTATAATACAGGAAGCGACGGATTTGCGTACAACGACAATTTCAATCATTCAAGCTGGCTTACATTTATGAAAAACAGATTGGAAATTGCACGAGAACTTTTGAGGGAAGATGGTTCCATTTGGATTAGCTGTGACGACAGAGAATTTGCCTATCTAAAAGTTCTTTGCGATGAAATTTTTTATTCAGAAAATTTTTTAAATGATGTAATTTGGAATTCAACAAAATCTGTTACAAATACCGCACTAATATCAGTTTCACATACTCATAATCTGGTGTATTTTAAAACAAAAAATTATTACATTAAAAATCGAACAGAATTTCGTTTAAAGGAAGATGGAGAAGGATTTTCTAATCCAGACAATGATCCAAGAGGTGTATGGAAAGCAGATCCATTTCAAGTCGGTGGATGGCGCCCCAACCAACAATATGAAATAGTCAATCCAAAAACTAAAGTTACTTATCGACCAAATGAAGGATGCAGTTGGAAAAATGATTATGAAAAATTTAAAGAATTATTAAACGATAATAGAATTGTTTTTGGTGTCGGTGGAGAGGCAGGCCCTCAACGAAAACGGTTTTTATTCGAAGCTCTAGAACGAGGAAAAGTAGCTAAAACAATTTGGGATGATATCGATACAACAACAAATGCAACTCAACATAACAAAAAAATCTTTGGAAAAATTGTATTTAACAATCCAAAACCAGAATCGTTAATAGAAAGAATTATTGAACTATCAACCAAATCTTCCGACATCATCCTCGACTACCACCTCGGCTCAGGAACAACTGCGGCAGTCGCCCATAAAATGAACTGGCAATATATCGGCGTTGAACAAATGGACTACATTCAAAATGTTTCTGTTGAGCGACTTAAAAAAGTTATCGAAGGTGAGCAAGGCGGCATCAGTAAATCTCAGAACTGGCAGGGCGGCGGTTCATTCGTCTACCTTGAACTTGCAAAGAAAAACGAAAAAGCACTGGAGCAGATTTCTGGCTGTAAATCACTTGAAGAACTTGCACAGTTATTTGACGAACTCTGTACAAAATATTTTCTGCATTACAATGTCCGCATAAAAGAATTCCGCAAAGAAATAGAAACCGAACGCTTCAAATCCCTTCCGCTTGAAAAGCAAAAAGAAATGTTCTCTCGTCTGCTTGATTTAAATCAGTTGTATGTAAACGCAGACGACCGCCACGACAAAACTACCGGCCTTACAAAAAATGACATCGCCATCACAGAAGATTTTTATCAGTTGAAAAAGGATGGTGAATAAATGTTAAAGGGAATTAAGCAGATTGTTAAGCAATGTTTCGCTAATGTCCCTGCCACTGTCACGCAGAACTTCTACCGCAGATTTTATTTCTTCTGCAGAAATATAACCATCCCTATAT
>SAMEA104315430__coassemble_83_pt1 | contig 60612 bp, 45 predicted proteins | sample SAMEA104315430__metabat2_low_PE_026 | metagenome-assembled genome bin SAMEA104315430 (sample SAMEA104315430) | gut metagenome | biome: Monkey gut; feature: monkey-associated habitat; material: faeces | place: China | collected 2013 | reverse complement strand
CAGAAGGTGTGGTGCTCGGTCACCCAAAAGGCAAGAAAAACAGCCATCACAAACTGGACGGAAAGGAAACGTCTGTCAGAAAAATGCTTGCTGAAGGATATACAAAAGTCCTAATCAGTCAGCAGCTTGGAGTTTCTGTTTCAATGCTGTATTTGTTTTTGAAAGAAAAGGGGATTAAAACTCTTTAATTTGAGAAAATCTCTCCCCCGCATAGCGGGTGGTTTATTATGAAAATATTTCACTTCGCTACATATTTTCACGGGCTCACGAGCCCATAATGAAAAAACCTTCCCAGTATTTGGGAAGGATTTTTTGTTTAATATTTGTATGCTTTTTCTTTCAAATTAGTAAGTAATTCATTCAAAGTTTCTTGTTTCATAACTTCCATAAAAGTTTTAATTTGAGTTGGCGACATATACAAGGATACCTTTGGTGTAAATGATTTTTCATCATCACATCTGGTAGGTTGGAATTTCAACAATAAATAAGGACGCTTATCAATAAATTCACAATTCACATAATAGTCATTTTTTGTACATCCATTTCCACCAGTTATTACTCCATACCATAAAGAACACTTTGAATTAAAATATGCAGTTTTATTATTAACTTTGTGATGTGGAATAGTCTTGTCCTCATATTGTTGAAGGAATGTTTCACATGCTTCAAAAATTTTATTTCTTTCAGCTGAATCAAGAATAATTGTAATATCATTTGCGCCATTTCTAAAGCGTAACTCAACATTATTTGTTCTTGGAATCAGATGAACATTTTTGACTTCTTTTGGATTAACTTTGCTTCCCGATTTTGTAAGAAACATTAACGGTGGCATTTCTATAGGATCAAAATCTCCAAGAAAATTATCCGTAGTTTGTGGCTGTTCAATATCTTTTTCAATTGAATAATCGTATTCTTCTGAATAATCTTCTTCGCTATTCTGAACTTTATTTGAAGCGCAAGAAATTAAGTTAATTGCACAAAAAATTAACATCAAATTAATTAACTTTTTCATATATTCTCCCAAATATGTTTAATATAAAAAATGGCCACCTCTTATTCAGAGGCAGCCACCTTATTTAAGTTACAGTAAACTTAAATTAGAATGCAATTTTACATCCTACGTTTACAGTACCTTTTTCAACTGGATCAGCTTTGAAGTTTCCAGAAGCATATACAGCATAGAATGTTGTATTGTTGATAAGACCAGCTACATCAACACCTGCTTTAACCTTAATCTCATCACCAGCAGCTTTATTAGCAAATGAAATACCAGCTTTTGGTGTGATTGTAATTTCATCAACTTTTACATCATATGCACATCCAGCAAGAACTTTGATAGGTGTATCACCTTCTTTTACTAAAGATGTTCCAAACCAAGCAGCAGCTTTAAGATTTTCAACTAAGTTACCAAGGTAGAATGCAGCTTCAATTTCACCATTGTTTGCATCAACCTCAAAATCTTTTACATAAGATACAGATACACCAGGTGTAACTTTTTTAGCAGCATCATCGTCTAAGAAATATACACCTGCATTTGCATCTGCTGTGTCACCCCAACCGAAAATAACAGCACCAGCAATTTTGTTTACTGTTGTTGTTCCGTTGTTAGATTGACCTGTATAACCAAATGCTGGTTTTAAATAGTAGTCACCAGAAACTTTAGCTTTGTAAGCAACGCTTCCAGAATATCCCATTACAGGATGTTCAGCGAATTCATAAGAGTATCCACCTTTTACTTCCAAACCAGAAAGGTATTCGTTTGAATCTTTCAATGTTGCTTCTGCAGCTATAGCATAGTCATTTGTGTACTGTGTTCCATCATATTTTGGATCTTTAGTTGAATCTGTTTCAGAGTTACCTTTTCTTGAACGGAAATCTACAGCTACACCAAAGTTGCTGTCATCATAACCAGCTACAATACCCTGTGTATAATAAAGAGGTCCTACGTTATCAAGAAGTTTACCATTGTCGTTGTCGCCAGATTTGATAGCACGTGTAAGTTTAAGTTCACCTGTCTGTGTATCACCAGATAAAATTCCAACGTAGAAGTTGTCAAAATGGATTTTTGCAGTATCAACTACAGCTCCCTGGACACTACAACCACCATTTTCTGCTTTCCAAGCTGGACCCCAATCGTTAGCAGACTTAATTTTCAATTCAGCCCAAATTCCGCTACCTTCTGTTGATTTTGAACCACCATCAAATAACTTGAATTTTAAGTTCGATTCTGTTGAGTTTTTGAAACCAGTTTTGTTTGTATCAAGGTCAACACCCCATTCAACTGATGCATTACCTGTAAATTCTGTTACAGCAGCATTTGCAGCAGGTTCTGCTGCGAACATTGAAGCTGCGAGAGCTACAGCTGCTCCCATTGCTATGATTTTTTTCATTCGAAAAAATCCTCCGTTTTATTCGGAAAAAAATGGGGAATTTTCGGGGGAATTTGGTTATAATTTTTTGTTATATTTGGAAGATGGGTTATAAATTTTATTAGAAAATAAACAAAATTATACTTGACATTATATGAGTAAAAAGAGATAATAACTATATGAAGAAGATTGATATTTTGGATTCCACTTTACGTGATGGTGCACAGGGTGAAGGTGTTAGTTTTTCTGTGAAGGATAAAATTTATATCTGTCAGGCTTTGGATGAACTTGGTGTTGATTTTATTGAAGCTGGTAATCCCGGGTCAAATCCAAAAGATATGGAATTTTTCACAGAAATTCATAATGTAAAATTAAATCATTCAAAACTTTGCGCGTTTGGTTCTACACGACGAGCGGGAATTTCTTGTCAGAATGATCAAAATTTGCAAAGTTTGATTGCCGCAAACACAGAATATATCGTAATTTTTGGAAAATCATGGACTTTTCAGGTTACTGATGTTCTTAAAACTACGCTTGATGAAAATCTTTTAATGATTAAAGAATCTTGTGAATACTTATGTTCTCATAATAAGCATGTTTTTTATGATGCGGAACATTTTTTTACTGCTTATTTTGAAAATCCTGATTATGCGTTAAAAACTTTGCAGGCAGCTGTTGATGGAGGTGCTGAACTTCTTTGTCTTTGTGAAACAAAAGGCGGTTTTATGATTGATGACTGCCGAAAAGTTGTGCGTGATGTAGTTCAGCATTTTGGTAATTGTGTAAAAATTGGTATTCACACTCATAATGATTGTGGTCTTGCAGTTGCAAATTCACTGGTTGCTGTTCAAGAAGGTGTTTCTCATGTTCAAGGGGTTTTACTTGGTTTTGGAGAAAGAACAGGAAATGCAAATTTATCTACGATAATTGCAGATTTACAATTAAAAATGGATTATCAATGTATTCCATCTGAAAAAATGAAAAATCTTACTTCCATATGCAAAAGAGTTGCAGAGATTACTAATATCAGTATGAATTCTCAAATGCCGTTTGTTGGCTCCAGCGCTTTTGCTCATAAAGCAGGTATGCATATCGATGCTGTTTTGAAAAATCCTATGGCTTATGAACATATTTCACCGGAAGAAGTTGGAAATTCTCGTGTCTTTCTGATGAGTGAAGTTGCAGGTCGAAGTACAGTAATCGAGAAAATCCAGAGATTTGCTCCTGAAATTAAAAAAACTGATTCAGTCGTTTCTGAAATTATTCAGCAGGTGAAAAATCTAGAGGCAAAAGGATATCAATTCGAGGGAGCTGATGGAAGTTTTGAATTACTCGTCAAAAAAATTACTGGAAAGTATTCACCGTTTTTTAAACTTCATTATTATCAGACAACAGGTTCAAATCCGCGTCCTGAAGAAGGTGTATGCTGTTGTGCTCAGCTAAAAGTTGAAGTAGACGGACAGATAGAAATTACTGCTGGAGAAGGAGATGGACCTGTCAATGCTTTGGATATTGCTCTTCGAAAAGCATTGGAAAAGTTCTATCCTGTAGTTTCAAAATTTAGACTTGAAGATTATAAAGTACGTGTGGTTGACGGAAAATCTGCAACTGCGGCTAAAGTTCGTGTTATTATTGAGAGTTCTGATGGTGAGTCTTCTTGGACAACTATTGGAGTTTCTTGTGACGTTATTGAAGCTTCATGGATTGCTCTTGTTGATTCTTTTGAATATAAATTAAGCAAGGATTTATAAAAAACTGTCTGTTTACGTTCATATTAATTAATAAGTGTCCCAAAAAAATCTAGAGGAAACCAAAGGAAAATTGTTTGAAAAAAAAGGGAATTTGTGTTATTCTTAATAGAATAAATATAAAAACAATAAATAGGAAAATAAAATGAATAAAACAATCGCTTTGATTCCAGGTGATGGAATTGGTCCAGATGTTGTTTCTGAAGCTGTAAAAATCTTAAACAAAGTCGCTGAAATCTATGGACATCAGTTTTCTTATGAGAATGTAATTGCCGGTGGTTCAGCTATTGATAAATTTGGACATCCTCTTCCTGAAGAACAGTTAAAAATCTGTCTTAACTCCGATGCTGTTTTGCTTGGAGCTGTGGGTGGTCCAAAATGGGATAATGTAGAACCTGCTTTACGTCCTGAAAAAGGTCTTTTGGGATTAAGAGGTGGAATGAAAGTTTTTGCAAATCTTCGTCCTGCTGTAATTTTTCCTCAATTAAAGGCTGCTTGTCCTTTGAAAGATGAAATTATTAAAGATGGTTTGGATATTTTGATTGTTCGTGAACTTACAGGTGGAATTTATTTTGGAGACAGAGGTTTTTCAGAAGATGGAAAAACTGCATGGGATACTGAAAAATATTCAACTCATGAGATTGAAAGAATCTTAAAAATTGCATTTGAATCTGCAAAAAATAGACGAAAAAAGGTTACAGTTGTTGATAAAGCAAATATTTTGAATACATCAAGACTATGGCGTTCTGTTGCTGAAAAAATGCATAAAGATTACGCGGATATCGAGTTGAATTTCTTATACATTGATAACGCTGCAATGCAAATTGTTAGAAATCCTGGTCAGTTTGATGTTATTGCAACTTCAAATATGTTTGGTGATATTCTTTCAGATGAAGCCAGTCAGATAACAGGTTCAATAGGTATGCTTGCTTCTGCATCTTTAGGTGATGGTAGTGGACCTGGTCTTTACGAGCCAATTCATGGTTCTGCTCCAGATATTGCTGGAAAAAACATTGCAAATCCTTTGGCAACAATTCTTTCTGCTGCTATGCTTTTGCGTTATGATTTTAAACTTGAGAAAGAAGCTAAGTCAATTGAAAATGCAGTGAACGAAGTTTTGAACCAAGGTTACAGAACAGGAGATATTGCTGGAAATGTCGAATATGTAAAATCAATTGGTAAACTTGTTGGAACTAAAGAAATGGGTGATTTGGTTGCAGCAAATATTAAGAAATAAGAAAAATGGACATATGAAAAAAACAGTTTTAATTATGATATTTTCTATATTAATTAATAATATGATTTTCTCTGCATCATCTTCTTTATATGAACAGGATTTTTCTGTAAAGGTAATAGTTCCGTCAACTGAAAGTAAACTTGTTACTTCTCCTCAGCCTTTTGAAAAAGAGCTTACTTCTGTAGAATTAACAAAGAAAATGGGAAATGGAATTAATCTTGGTAATACACTTGAAGCATTCAGAGGATATAATCAATCTACAAAACGTAATGCTTCTTCTTATGAAACTCTTTGGGGACAACCAGAAGCACAGCCTCGTCATTTTGAAGGTTTTGCAAGAGCTGGTTTTAAATCTGTAAGAATTCCAATTGCATGGACAAATATGATGGACTATGAACATGGAAATTTTACAATTGAGTCTGAAATGCTTGACAGAGTTGAAGAAGTTGTGAATATGGCTTTGGATGCTGGATTATATGTTATTATTAACGACCATTGGGATGGAGGTTGGTGGGGATTATTTGGCTCCGCTGACAAATCGCACCGTGAAATGGCTGTGAAGATGTATAAATCTATGTGGCTTCAAATTGCAAATCGATTCAAACATTATTCTGATAAACTAATTTTTGAAGGTGGCAATGAAGAACATGGTGATGGTTTTAATCTTGAAACTGTTTTTTCAAATAAAAAGAAAGGAATTTTAACGGAAAATCAAAAATACGATTGTGCTAATCAAGTAAATCAGTGTTTTGTTGATGTAATTCGTTCAACTGGTTCGAATAATCAATATAGATTTTTATTAATACCTGGTTTTAATACTGATATTGATAAAACTTCACATCAAAGCAGATTTGTTATGCCTAAGGATTCTGCAACAAATAAACTTATGATTTCAGTTCATTATTATACACCTTCTGATTATTGTATTCTGTCTGAAGATGCAAGTTGGGCAAAAGTAAAAATGAATTGGGGTTCAGATAACGAAAAAAAAGTTATGGCGACAAATTTTGAAAAAATGAAAGAATTTGTTGATAAAGGATACGGTGTTGTAATCGGTGAATATGGAGTTGCATTAACTAAAAATTATAAGAAGAAAGATGGTACTGTAGAATGGCTTTCTTGTGTTTTGGAAAACTGTGATAAATTTAATTATTGTCCAATGTTGTGGGATTGCAGTAGTTTGTTTTCAAGAACAGGAAGAGTCGGTTTTAAAGAGCCTGATGTAGCTGCAATATATATTAATAGGGATTAATAAAAAGGAATTATAACAGAATATGGATTATGGATTTATAAGGAAAAAAGGTCTGTTGTTTTCTCAAGATATGCTTAATGTTATTGGGGTTGATGATACTTCGAGCGAATTTGTTGGAAAAATTCCTTATGGTCCAAAATATGTTGACGATGACGTTTTTTCAGAATGTCCTTATGAACAGCTTATTTTTCCAGATTCAGTAGAAAAACTTGGAAATCGTGTTTTAGAAAATTCTTTGGCTCTTGAATATGTAAAACTTCCTTCCAGGTTGACTAAATTGCCAGAATATTTGTTTTCCGGTTGTAGTGCGCTTAGTTCTGTTTCACTGCCATTAGTAGTTGCAGATTTTCCAGAGGGAATGTTTCAAAACTGTGAATCGCTGAAAGAAATTCCTTTTCGTGCAGGATTGACAGTTTTACACAAAAATATTTTTAAAGGTTGTACGTCTTTAAAATCACTAGTCATTCCTGAAAGTGTAAGGAAAATTGAGTCTTCTGCCTGTGCCAATTGTATTTCTTTGGAAAGTTTAATTTTACCTTCGAAGATTGATTATATAGAAGAAAATGCGTTTGAAAATTGTAATTCATTACGAAATATTAGAATTGATAGTGAAAATCCATATTTCTTTATTTCGGAAGAAGGAAATCTTTGTTCTAAAAAAGATAACAGGGTAATTATTAAAATTTCAAAAAAACAAGAAGAGGAAGTGAAATTTTTTAATGACAATCTGAATGATAATGAGATTGAAATAAAATCTACTTCTGACTTAGAAATGAAAGGTGCTTTTTTTCTTTCAGATGAAGAAGTATTTGAAGAAGATGATACTTTTTATAGTCTTGAGATAGGTGCTAATGATGAAGAAATGAATAAAATAGATGACAATTATCAAAATAATCAAAATCTTTATAAGAATGAGGAAGTAAAAATGATTGATGAGAACAATGTAGATTCAATGTTAGCAGACATTATGGGTGAAAAAAAAGAAAGCGAAACAGCAGAAAATGTTTCTGTGAATCCACAGGAACTGGAAATTCTTTCTCATACGATGAGCGTTATGGAAGATTCTTCTCAGATAAATAATTCTGCTGCAATCACTACTGATGAATTGGAAAAACTATTTATAAAAAATGAAGAAAATACACTTGCTTCACAGAAGGTGGAGAATAAAACAAATGGAATTGATCCAAAAATTCAAATTCTTGTAAATTCTGTTGAATTTGGAAAAATTTTGACTTTTGAACCAAAAAATGAAATTCCAGAAGATCCTGATTTGTTTGTTATCGCAGAAAAGACAATTACAGATGAAGATGGAAATAAATGTTTTACTCCAAAATTGATTTCATGTTGTAAAACTTTTGCTAGAATTCATGATTTTGAACACGTTGTTCTACTTAATGGAATTCCGTTTGATAATGATGAATTTATGCAATTCTTCCATCATTATATTGTAAAAAAGAATGTAATTCTTGCTTGCGAGGCATCATCCCCTTCAACTCTTTCAGATTATTGCAAAAAAGTTTGTGAAGAAGCTAGAATCAGTTTGAATAGTGCGGAATTGAATGAGCAAAGGAAGCGAATTTCTATTAAAACTGATACATTAATCAAACTTGTAATCAAAGATAAATATGATTGCTAAAAATAACATATTGTTTTGAATTTCTAAATTTAATTTAAAATAGAGGATTTTGTATAATGAAAAGTGATAATGCAAAAAAAGGAATTGCCCGTGCTCCTCATCGTTCTTTGTTTTATGCAATGGGATATACTGATGAAGAATTGGAAAAACCTCTTATTGGTGTTTGTTGTGCAAAAAATGAAATAATTCCTGGCCACATAGAATTGGATAGAATTGCTGAAGCTGTTAAAGCTGGAATTCGAATGGCTGGTGGTACGCCTATTGAATTTCCTGCAATTGGAGTGTGTGATGGAATTGCAATGGGGCATGAAGGTATGAAATATTCTCTTGTTACAAGAGAATTGATTGCAGATTCTATCGAATGCGTGACAAAAGCTCATCAATTTGACGCATTAGTGATGATTCCAAACTGCGATAAAATTGTGCCTGGTATGCTTATGGCTGCAGCTCGTCTTGATTTGCCTACTGTTTTTTGTTCAGGCGGACCTATGATGCCTGGTCATTTGCCTTCGCATGAAGAAGGAAATCCGTATTCTGATAAAAATCTTTCACTCACAGATATGTTTGAAGCTGTGGGTGCTGTTGCTTCTGGAAAAATAACAGAAAGCCAGCTCAAGGAAATGGAACAGATTGCGTGTCCTGGTTGTGGAGCATGTTCTGGAATGTTTACTGCAAATTCTATGAACTGTCTTACAGAAGCAATTGGTTTGGGACTGCCTGGAAATGGTACTATCCCTGCTACAATGGGAAAAAGAATTGCACTTGCAAAACATGCCGGTATGAAAGTCATGGAACTTCTTGAAAAAAATATAACAGCACGTTGCATGTTGACTCAAAAACATTTTGAAAATGCGCTTGCGGTTGATATGGCTCTTGGCTGTTCGTCAAATACAATGTTGCATGTTCCGGCTATTGCACATGAAGCAGGATTGACAATTGATTTACATAAAGTAAATGAGATTTCAAACAGAACTCCAAATTTATGTCACTTGGCTCCTGCTGGACACACATTTATGTGCCAGCTTGATGATGCAGGTGGTGTTCAGGCGGTTCTTGCAGAACTTGCAAAGAAAAATCTGATTGATACCAGTTTGATGACAGTGACAGGAAAAACAATCTCTGAAAACATAAAAGATGTTCGGAATCGAAATCCTGAAATTATCAGACCTATTGAAAATCCATTTAGTGATAATGGTGGTATTGCAATTTTGTTTGGAAATTTGGCACCAAACGGAACTGTAGTAAAACGTTCTGCCTGTGCAAAAGAATTGATGCATCATACAGGTCCTGCAAGAGTATTCAACGATGAAAGTGAAGCAATGGATGCAGTTCAAAAACAGCAGATAAAAGCAGGTGACGTTGTTGTAATCAGATACGAGGGACCAAAAGGTGGACCTGGAATGCGCGAAATGCTGGCTGTGACTGCTGCTCTTGCTGGACAGGGGTTGGATAAACAGGTTGCCCTGATTACAGATGGTCGTTTTAGTGGAGCTACAAGAGGTGCATCTCTTGGACATTGTTCACCAGAAGCTGCTGACGGAGGACCAATTGCCTTAGTTCAGGATGGTGATTTAATAGAACTTGATATCAATAACTATAAAATAACTTTGAAAGTAAGCGAAGAAGAACTTGCAGAACGTAAGAAAAATTGGAGAGCACCTGAACCAAAAGTAAAGGCTGGGTATCTTGCACGATATGCTAAGCTTGTTTCAAGTGCAGATAAAGGCGCAATACTTCAGTAGAAAAAATCAAAAAGAAAGACGAAGTTCAAGTCTTAATATTAAAGTAACTAAACTTCGTCTTTTTCATTTTTTATGCTGTTTTCGAACTTCTTTTTTTCATGAAAAGCAGGAATCCAAAAAGTAATGTAAGTCCAATTATCCATGAAATAACTGCACTCAAAACAGCCCCCAGATTTTGTGTTAGACCTGCAACTATGTATGATACAAAAGAGATGGAAGCAACAGAAATTGCATAAGGTAGTTGTGTTGAAACATGATTGACGTGATTACATTGAGCTCCAGCACTTGCCATAATTGTTGTGTCCGAAATTGGGGAACAATGGTCACCGCAGACAGCGCCGGCCATGCAGGCAGAAATGCAGATAATTCTGATTGTTCCTTCTGGGAAAGCAGCAATGCAGATTGGAATCAAAATACCGAAAGTTCCCCATGAAGTGCCAGTTGCAAAAGCAAGAAAACAGGCAATGATAAAAATGATAGCAGGAAGGAACATTTTAAGTCCTGCAGCTGAGCCTTCAACAATACCGGCAACATAAGCTTTTGCGCCAAGACTGTCGGTCATAGATTTAAGTGTCCATGCTAAAGACAAAATTAAAATGGCTGGAACCATAGCCTTAAATCCTTCTGGGACACATGATAAAGTATCAGAAAATTTCAAAATCTTTCTAATATTATAGAAGATTATCGTAATAATCAATGCACCAAAAGAACCGAGTACTAGACCAACGGAAGCATCTGAATTTGAAAAAGCAGTTATAATATTCATATAAGTTTCGTTTGCAACAAGATTTCCATCAACTTCAATCATTTTTGTGAAAAATCCGCCTGAATAAATCATTCCTGTAACACAAAGAACAATCAGCACGATTATAGGAAGAATTAAATCAATCACTTTTCCTCTTCCTGTTGAAGAATTTTGTTGTGTTTCATTTTTTTCTTCCATAATGGAAATGGCTTTTTCATATTTTGACATAGTTCCAAATTCAAAGCGCATAAAAACCATGACAAACATCATTACAATAGTAAAGATTGCATAAAAATTGAAAGGAATTGCTTTACAGAAAAGTTGGATGCCATTTTCTGTTCCCGAAACAAATGCTGCAACTGCTGCTGCCCATGAAGAAATTGGAGCGATAATGCAGATTGGAGCGGCGGTAGAATCAATCAAATAAGCAAGCTTTTCTTTGGAAACACCATATTTATCAGTAACAGGTTTCATTACCGAACCGACAGTAAGACAATTGAAATAATCATCAATAAAAATAAGAATTCCAAGAATTATTGTGCAAACTTGAGCACCTATTTTTGATTTGATATGTTTTTTTGCCCAGTTTCCAAAAGCGGCAGAACCACCTGCTTTATTCATTAAGGCTACAAGAATTCCAAGAACTACAAGAAAAACTAAAATGCCGACATTATATGAATCTGTTAGAGAACCGACAAGACAGTCATTGAAAACATGATTCATAAATCCTGAAAAACCTGATGCAGAGTCAATGGCAAAGAAAATGCCTCCAATAATGATTCCAATAAACAAAGAAGAATAAACTTCCTTTGTACATAGAGCAAGAACAATCGCAACAATTGCGGGTACTAATGCCCAAAAAGTCCCATATAAGACTAGATCCATCAAAAAACTCCTGAAGATTGAAAAGATTTATGCTATTTTTCGTCTTTCATTTGACAAAAATATCATAAAAAAATTATATCATCAGTTTATAGAAAATTAAAGAATAAAAATAAGGTTTTGAAAAAAATTTGTAAAATCTTCAAAGTGTGACTGATATTAAAACGAGAGCTAAAAAATGAGGTCTGTCCCTGTATTTGTATTTGCACGTAAAAAATAAGGTCTGTCCCTGTATTTGTTCTTGTACGTAAAAACCTAGGTTTGTCCCTGCATGTACACGTACCTGTACGCTCCTGCTGTAATTGCATGACTTGTACGCATCTACACGTGCAGAGTGGATGAATGTCAATTTCCTCTTTTAAGCAAAAGTACACGTTAAGCAAAACGTACATTTTTAAGCAAAATTCAATTTATGCAGATTTTCCGTCCAATCACTCAGCCACTTATTTTCTTTGCGTGCTGTGTTATTTGCCAGCAAAATCTTTCTTCTATATATAAAAGATAACGTGACTGATTATACTTTTTTTATAAAAAATTGCTATATTTTTGCTATATTTATTGACAAAAACAACGATACACTTTATTCTATTATTAATTAAGTTTGACAAAAATTACAAAAAGTGTCATTTTGAAAAAATAAAAAAGGCAGCAAACAAAAAATTCAATTATCTGGTGAAAATCCTGCTTGAGCAAATTCTGCAAATCCAGAAAAAGAATCGACTGTCTTAACCAAATTAATTTTTTTTTACGAGGTTTAAAATGAAGAAGTATGCGTTTTTATTCCCAGGTCAGGGAGCTCAGGTAACAGGAATGATAAAAGACCTTTGCGAGGCTTATCCTGAAGCTCAAAAAGTTGTTGACGATGTTACAAAAATTACAGGCGTTGATATGGCAAAATTAATGTGGGAATCAGAACAGACTTTTTTAAATCGTAGCGATAACAGTCAGCTTGCTATTACTACAGCTTCAATTGCAGTTATGAAAGTTTTGGAAACAAAAGGAATCAAACCGTCTGCTGCAATGGGATTTAGTCTAGGAGAATTTCCTGCTTTGTATGCCGCTGGTGTTTTGAGTTTTGAAGATGTAATTAATGTAGTTTATCAGCGTGGAAAAATAATGCAGGCAACTTGTGAAAATATTGCAGCGGCAAATGAAGGAAACCCTCCTGGAATGATGGCTGTACTTGGACTTCCACCAGAAAAAGTGATTGAAATTGCTGATTCAATAAAAGATGCGTATGCAGCAAACTTGAACAGCAGTGTTCAGACAGTTGTAAGTGGAACTGCACAGGCTTTGACAGAACTTGAATCAAAAGCAAAAGAAGCTGGAGCTCGCAGAGCATTAAAACTTGCCGTAGCAGGACCTTTCCATTGTCCTTTAATGCAGGAAGCAGCAGATAATTTCAAAAATGCAATTTCAGATGTCACTTTCAATAATCCTACAGAAGTTTTGTTCAGCAATGTAACTGGAAATCGTGCTACAGATGGCGAAGAAATCAAAAAGAATGCAGTTTTACACCTTACAAACCCAGTTCGCTGGACAGATGAAGAAAAAGTTTTAGCTCAAATGATTGCAGATGATACAGAAAATGAATGGTGTCTGATTGAACCAGGTGTTGGAACTGTATTAGCTGGACTTTGGGCAAAAACACCTTATGCCGAAGAAAGAAAGTGCATTAGTGTTAATTCAGTAGAAACACTTGCAAACCTTTGATTCTTTTCCGAAGGTGATTTTTCATAATTCATCTTCATAATATGACGTTTTACTGGAGGAAAAAATGGCATTGTTGGAAAATAAAAAAGCTTTGGTTACAGGCTCAAGCCGTGGAATCGGAAGAAAAATAGTAGAAAAATACCTTTCGGAAGGTGCCGAAGTTTGGGGCTTATGTTCAAAACCAAGTGCCGCTCGCGAAGAACTGGAAAAAATTGCATCAGAAAACAACACAAAATTTCACGAAATTTGTGCAGATGCTGCAAATCATGAAGAACTTGCAAAAGTAATCACAGCAGCTTTGGCAGAAGCTGGAAATTTCGACATTCTTGTTAATAATGCTGGAATTACAAAAGATACACTTTCTTTCAGAATGAAATTTGAAGACTGGCAAAAAGTAATCGATGTAAATTTAACAGCTGTTTTTGTAATCAGTCAGATAATTTCAAATGCAATGATAAAAGCTCGAAGCGGTTCTATCATCAATATGACAAGCATTGTAGGAATTCATGGTGGTGCTGGACAAGTAAATTATTCAGCATCAAAAGCTGGATTAATTGGTTATACAAAATCTTTGGCAAAAGAAGTTGGAAGTCGTGGCGTTCGTGTAAATGCAATTGCACCAGGTTATGTAGAAACAGACATGACAGCGGCAGTAAATGAAAAGGCTCGCGAAGCCTGGCTTACACAAATTCCACTCAAACGTGCAGGTCAGCCAGAAGACATTGCGAACGCAGCGTTGTATCTTGGTTCAGATTTATCAAGTTACGTTACTGCCCAAGTTTTGGGAGTTGACGGCGGAATGGGTGCATAAAAAAACGAAAAACAAAAAAATTACGATGGGAAAATAGAAATCTACTTTTCCTTAAAAAAATAAATATTGCGAGGAAGAACAATGGAAAAAAGACGAGTTGTAATTACTGGAATGGGAGCAATCACTCCGATTGGAAACACAGTAGAAGAATTTTGGGCAAACATCAAAGCTGGAAAAAGCGGAATCGCACCAATCACACAGTTTGATGCTTCTATCAATAAAGTTCACTATGCTGCAGAAGTAAAAAACTTTAATCCAGGCGATTATATGGATTCAAAAGATGCTCGTAAAATGGCTCGTTTTACACAGTTTGGCGTTGCAGCTGCAAAACAGTGTCTTGATGATTCAGGATTGATGGGAAATACAGAAGTTCTTGACGAAACAGGAGTAGTTCTTGGAGTTGGAATCGGCGGTCTTGAAGTTACAGAAGCATCTATTCTTTCAATGCAAAAACTCGGATTTGTAAAAACAAACCCAATGGCAATTCCACAGCTTATTCCAAATGAAGTTGGCGGAAACATTGCTATTAATTTTGGCTGCCATGGACCAGTTCAGTCAATCGCAACAGCATGTTCATCAGGAACAGATGCTTTAGGAGCAGCTTTCGATATGGTTCGTTCAGGACGTTGTGATACATGTCTTACAGGTGGAGCAGAAGCTACAATCTGCCAGTTTGGTGTAGTTTCTTTTGAAGTTTTGCATGCACTTTCAACAGGATTCGACGAGGATCCAACAAAAGCAAGCCGTCCTTTCGATAAAAACAGAAACGGATTTGTCATGGGCGAAGGAGCTTGTATCATGATGTTCGAAGAATATGAACACGCAAAAGCACGCGGAGCAAAAATTTACGCAGAAGTTGCAGGTTACGGAGCTTCTTGTGACGGCTACCACCTCACTTCTCCAAATCCAGATGGAGTTTGCGGTTCAAAATGTATGACACGCGCATTAAAAGATGCCGGAATGGATCCTTCAGAAATCCAGTATTACAATGCACACGGAACTTCAACAAAAATCAACGACCCTTCAGAAACAAAAATGATTAAAATTGCATTTGGTGAAGAAAATGCCAAGAAGCTCAAGATTTCTTCAACAAAATCAATGCACGGACACTGTCTTGGTGCCACAGGTGCAATCGAAGCAATGGCTTGTGTAAAAGCAATTCAGGACAGTTTCGTTCCATGCACAAAAAATCTTGACGAAGTTGATGTAGAAGGCGGTTGTGACCTCGATTACGTTCCAAACAAAGGAATTGAAATGAACGTTGATGCAGCTATGTCGGCAACTTTTGGATTTGGCGGCCATAACGGAGCAATCATTCTTAAAAAAGTAAAATAAAATAATGGGGGAGGGAGCCCCCTCCCTGGTTTCAGCCCATCGGGCTTCCACCACCCACCCCAGCGGGGGCAAAAATTATTTTCCACATCGCCCCCGCAACGCCCCCAAAAAATCATATAAGGAAAAAAATATGGCATTAACAACAGATATTAAATCACTTTTACCACATCGTGAACCATTTTTATTTGTAGATGCAATCATCAGCGCAGATGAAAAAGGTTGTGTTTGTGAACATACTTTCACAGAAAATGAATTCTTTTTTAAAGGTCATTTTCCAGAATATCCAGTAGTTCCAGGAGTAATTCTTTGCGAAACAATGGCACAGGCTGGTGGCGCTGCATTGCGTTATCAGGGAATTGTTCCAGCAGACGGACTTTTCTTTTTTGCTACTTTAGATAAAGTAAAATTTAGAAATCAGGTGCGTCCCGGAGATAAAGTGCGCATGGAAATCACTTATCTTAGAACAAGCCCAAAAATGATAAAACAGGCAGGAAAAGCATACGTTGGTGACACACTTTGCGCAGAAGCTGAATGGATGTGTCTTGTGGGTTCCGCAAACTAACAAATCAATGAATGGAAATTTATCATAAAATTTCCATTCATATAGAATTTTTTACAAAATGAGATTATAATTACATTCAGGTGGGTTCAATTGAATAGTTTTTTAAAAAAACGAAATGTAATTATTTTCTTTGTATTTTGTCTCATTTGTCTTGTGGCAATAGTTTTCAGGTATGCAAAACTTGCTATGATGCCAGTTGGTGCAATTGCACAGAATGAACCTTTAGTTGAACGCGGTTCCATAGTGGACAGAACAGGTTATCCTCTTGCCGTTCAAACAAATTTTTATCATGTCGGCGTTACTCTAAAAGATTTACATGAAAAAGAAAAACTTACCGAAAAATTCATTAACGACATGAGTTCTGCTTTGGAACTAGATAAAAACTCACTTAGAACAATATTGTCATCTCCCAAAAATTTTGTTTATATAAAAAAGAAAATCACACAGGAAGAATACGAAAACGTCAGAAAAATAACAGATTCCAAAAATTACAATTTTGTGAGCTATGAAAAAATTCCTGGAAGAACATATCCAAGTAATTCTCTTGCCTCGCAACTTATAGGTTACATGGGTGATGATGGAAAAGGTCTTGCCGGCATAGAATTTTCACAACAGCAGATTCTTTCTCCAGAAATTTCAAGCGAAATGCTGGAAGAAATCAAAAAAAATGAATTGGAAATTCCGCAGGGACGAAACATTTTTTTGAGCATAGACGCAAATCTTCAATATAAATTGGAAAAAATTTGTCACAGAGTTATGGAACAAACACAGGCAGAATCAATGATGCTTGTAGCATGCGATTCAAGAACAGGTGAAATACTTTCATACATTGGGTTGCCGTCCGCAGATTTAAACGATTATGGTTCGTCACCTTTGGAAACAAAAATTGATTATCCTGCAATGACAGCCTACGAACCTGGTTCTGTTTTCAAAATTTTTACAGTTGGAATTGTTTATGAAACTCATGGAATTTCTCCAAATGATTCTTTTTTGTGCGATGGATTATATGAAAAACGTCTTCCTTCTGGAGAAACAATTCGTCTTTCCTGTTTGGACCATCATGGCTGGTGCACTCCAAAAGACGGACTTCGTTATTCTTGTAACGATGTGCTTTGTCAAATCAGCGATAGAATTTCAGAAGATGAGTTTATAGAACGCATAAGACTTTTGGGATTTGGTTCCAAAACCGGCGTAGAATTACCAGGCGAGACATCTGGTTTTGTAAAAGACCCTTTAAACAAAACATGGTCTGCAAGATCAAAACCTACAATTGCAATCGGTCAGGAAATAAGTGTGTCTGCATTGCAAATGGTACAGGCTGCAACAGCATACGCAAATGAAGGTGTGCCGCTTCAGCTGACATTTATCCATAAAATTACAAACAAAGATGGTTCCGTCTTTTATGAAAGCCAACCGAAATTCAAAACAAGAGTTTTTTCAAAAAATACAGCAGATTACATTTTAAGCTGTATGGAAACAACAGCAAAAGCAGGAACTGGTTCCCGTGCAAATCTGAAAGATGTAGCCATTGGAGTAAAAACAGGAACTGCACAGATGGCTGATAAAGTTAACGGCGGTTACAGTTCTACAGATTTTCTTTCAAGTTGTATGGCAATTTTTCCTATAGACGATCCTCAAATTATCTTGTACATTGTTGTGCAGAAAGCAAAAGGCGAAACTTACGGTGGAAGAATTGTTGCTCCTGTTATTGGAGAAGCTGCAGATTTGATAGTGGATCATTTGGGAATTAGTCGCGGTGGAGCTGCTTCTTTGGAACATAGTGGTGTAATTAAAATTTCAAATTCAAATCAAATTGTTCTTGGCGAAACTGTTCCGGATTTTACAGGAAAAACTCGAAAAGATTTATTACCCCTTTTGGAAAATCAAAACATAAAGCTTAATATAAATGGAAGTGGTTGGGTTACAAGCCAAAGTCCAGAACCTGGCACACCAATTTCGGAGAATATGGTAATTGAACTCAATCTGGAATAAAAATTTTTTATTATTTTCAAACAGATTTCCTCAATTCGCTGAGATTTTGCAAAATGATTTTCCTGATTTGATTAAAAAATATTATGTTTCAGATTTTACTATTCCATTTTGGCAGATAAATCAGGCGAAAAATGGTCAACTTTCAGCTTTTGAAAACGGAGTAAGACTTCATTCTTCATATAATCCACAAAAAGAAGCTTTTAATGCTGTGAATACGGCGGAGGTTGCTCAAAAAGGAACTACAGTTTTTTACGGTTTTGGATTGGGATATCATCTTGTAGAATGGAGCAAAATCTATAAAGATAAAAAACTAATAGTAGTTGAACCTGAAATTGAACATTTTCTTGCAGCGCTTGCTTTAATTGATTTTACTGAAGTTTTTTCTGTGGAAAATCTGATTTTTGCAGTGAATTGTCAGTGTGATCAGGTGATTTTACTTTTGGAAAATGGTCAAAAAATCAACATTGGGAATTCTGGAATTCTCGATTGTTTTTTCTTTGATATTCCAGTTTTTTCAAATCATGCAAAAGAATATTTTGAACAGCTCAAAACGCTTGTAAAACGGAATGTTCAAAAAAACAAAATCAATACAGCAACTTTGCAGAAATTCGGAAAAAGATGGTGCAAAAATTCGTTAAAAAATATTTTTCAATATGCAAAGTGCAAAGGAATCGGCATTTTTCGTGAGCAAGCACCTGATAATCTGCCATTTTTGATTGTGGGAGCAGGACCTTCTGTAAAAGAGATTCTACCGTATCTAACGGAAATAAAAAAGAAATGTATTATTATTTGTGTGGAAACTGTTTTGTGGGCATTTGTGAAAGCAAATGTTGAACCAGATTTTGTCATTTTGACTGACCCTCAGTTCTGGGCATATAAGCATATTGCAAATTTGCAGACAAAAGAATCTTTTTTGATAACAGATATTTCTGTTTATCCTCATGTTTTTGATTTTGATTGTAAAGGTGTTTTTTTGTGCAATTCTCAATTTCCAATTGGAAATTATTTTGAAAAAAAACTTGACATTGTTGATGAATTAGGTGATTTAGGAACTGGTGGTTCTGTTGCAAGCAGTGCATGGAATTTTGCAAAATTTTGTGGTGCTAAAGAAATATTTACTGCGGGACTTGATTTTTCTTATCCAGAAAAACAAACTCACGTAAAGGGAAGTTCTGCGGAACAATCTTTTCATGTTGTTTCAGATAGAATAAAATCTGCAGAATATCAGACTGGAAAAATACTTTTTAGTGCTGACACTTTTTATGAAAATTCTTTTGATGGAAAAGAAGTTTTGACTGATTCGAGAATGAAAATGTTTGCGTGGTGGTTTGAATCGAGAATTGCAAATTCACCTGAAATAAAGAATTTTTCACTTTGTAAAAAAAGCTTAAAAATTCCAGGATTCAGATATTTTATGCTACAGGATTTTCTTTCCAAAAAAAATCTCGAAGATAAAAGAAATGAGTTTTTATCAAATGCAGGGAAAAATCTTAATACAAAAAGTAGTGCAGAAATCAAAAAAAGAATAAAAATAATAGAAGAAATTAGTAAAACTTTTCCAAATCAAGAATTTTTAAAAGAATTTTCTTTTTTAAAAAATCTTTTTTAATGTTAGCACGTGCTGAGAACTGACATACCAATGAACGTTTTGTTGGCACGTGCTGTGAGTTTTGGCAGTGTTATACTGTAAAATTGGTAAGTGGAGAATTGCACTTTTTGCCAAAACTCAGTAACGTATTTGTTTTACAATCGAGGTCTGTCCCTGGCTCGTGCTGAAAACTGGAATACCAATGAACGTTTTGTTTGCACGAGCCTCGAGTTTTTTTAACGCTTCGCTAAAAACTCGTGAAAACTAGGTTATAATCAAATTTATAAGAAAATTTTTTTTGATAATCAGGTGTGTGTACATCAGGTTTTAATTTAAGCAGCGCACCGAGGCTTGAACAGGCATGCGAAGCATGAGTTGCAAACTATATCACGTGCTGTTTGAATTTTTTGTTAAAAAAGGGAACGACCTTGTTTTTCGCTGTGATTTTATTATTAGGTTTGTGCTGTACTTACACGTGATATAGTTTGCAACCGAACGTTAGTGAGCTGTGAAAGGCGACTTACGAACTGAATTTTGCTGAAATTTTTTATAAAAAATAATGAAAAAATGCCGAAAATGTAATTATGGAAATTATCAGTTTTGTTCAGGGAAATAGAAAAAACAGAAGACCGAGATTTTTTTCGGCTTTAACTTTTAACAAATTTGAATTTAACAGGAATAAAAGGTTTCAAACTTTAACTTATGAGCCTTTTACACCTGGTTTAAAAACTTTTGCGCCTCAAAGGGTAAAAAAATCTGTGAATTTGAAAAGCATCTTCAAGCTGATTGGCGGTGCGCTTACGGATTTTTTTGAATTTCTGAAAATCAATGCAAAAACTGTTTTTATTTCGTTTGTTGCTGCGGTTTTTACTGTTATGGTTTTGTTTTTTGCTGTAAAATTTGTTGAGTATAATATTAATTTCACAAATCCTCTTGAATTGCAAAACGAGTCGTTTGATATTGAAAATCTTAATAGATTGATGAAAAATTTTGCGCTTGAAGGTGTTTTAAACGTTGATGAGTCTGGAAATCTTTTGGATTCGGACAATTCTTTGAACGCAGCTAGGCATTTTACGGAACCTGTAACGTTTCAAAATTATACGGTGCGTTCGGGCGACACGATTAGTGGTATTGCAAAAAAATTTGGACTTGGAAACATTTCTACTTTAATTTCGGTGAATGATATTGGAAATGTGCGTCAACTTGCCGCTGGTCAGAAATTGAAAATTCCTTCGATTGACGGAGTCGTTTATTCTGTAAAAAGTGGTGATTCTTTGAATTCAATTGTTTCAAAATATAATATTTCATTGGAAGCTCTTGTGGATGTAAACGAACTTTCTTCTGAAATTTTGCAAAAAGGTCAGCAACTGTTTATTCCAGGTGTGGGACTTGATAAACAGACTTTGCAGAATGCTATGGGTGATATGTTTAAAATGCCTATTTCTGCTAAATTCCGTTGGAGTTCGCCTTATGGTAGCAGAATTGATCCTATTGCTGGTGTAAAATCTTTTCATACTGGTGTGGATATGGCTTGTCCTACTGGAACTCCGATTTATGCTTCAATGAGTGGAAAGGTTATCACTGCAGGAATTAACCGAGTTTATGGGAATTATGTGATTATTGATCATGGAAATGGATATCAGACTTTGTATGCTCATATGTCAAAAATTATTGCAACTAAAGGTCAGTGGGTAAGTCAGGGAACTAGAATTGGTCTTGTAGGTTCTACAGGATATTCTACTGGACCTCATCTCCATTTTACTGTTTATAAAAATGGAAAACTTGTAAATCCTATGAGTGTGCTAAAATAATTGTTTTTTTTGAATGAAGCGATGTGCTTGTTTTGTTTGGAATTTCAGTTTTTATTTGCTGTCTTATTTTTAGTGCGCTTTTTGTATTTTTTTGAAACTCATTTTTTTAATTTTTTTGAAAAATTGTTTTTTAGGTTCAAAAACTCTGTGATAAGTTGTAAAAGGGTATAAAGCTCTGCTCTTGACTCAAATTCTTCTCTTGTCTGTGGTAAAGGTTTTTCTTTCATCTGCATTTTGATGACATCAAGTTCATGTAAAAGAGTAGTACAGTCGTTTTCCGTGTGATATTCGCATGATGTTTTATTGAGGAAATCACTGATAATTTGTGCTGTAAAAGGCGGTGTGTGGATGTTTGTTACACGTTTGTACATTTCATAAAGAATTTGAATTTGATTTTGTCTCATATTGATATAGTTCAAATCAAAAAATTCGGATTTAAACTGATTTTTAGAATTTTCAAGGGCGAGTGTTTTTGCTTCAAAAAGTATTTCATTAAGATTTTCAAAGCAGCTTCCATCATAGTTTTCCATCTGCTCATCAGTAATGCGTTGTGCCATTCTGTTTAAAATTTTCTTTATTTCATCATCCAGTTGATTTTTGAGTTTATCTATTTGAAACTGTTTTTTGTGAAGATGAAGGTTCACAAGAATTCCAAATGATACGCCAATCAAAAAGATAAAAAATTCATTTAATATTGTCGATAAATCCATTTTTCCAAATGTGAGAAAATGTGAAATCAAAACAGAATTCATCACAATAGAAGAAAACCATTTAAAATACTGACAGACGAAAATATACAAAACAAGGTAGACAAAATAAGCGGTTAGTGTGATGCCAATTATTTTGAAACAGAGAAAACTGATGAAAAGTGCTGTTAAAAATCCGGCAAATCTGGAAAATGCTGTTTGAAAAGTTTCTTTTTTTGATGGCATGATTGAAAGCATAGCGACAATTCCAGCGGAAACAGCAAAATCAAGATTAAATAATGAAGCAACACATATTGAACTGATTCCTGCAAAAATCATTTTGAGAGAATTTAAAATCATCAAAGAATACCGTCTTTCTATCATATAAATCAAAATTCCTGTGAGCAGTTGGTTAATCTGGCACCAAACATATTCAGTAAATTATTTATCACAATGGTCTGGTTAAATTATCTATATATTAATTTTTTTTTCTGTTATAATCAAGAAAAAGTGATGAATTAATGTTGAGATACTTAAAGGATTAAAAATGGACGATTTTTTGATTGCGACAGAAAAGCAGATGAAAGAGCGTAAACTTGAGCAGGTGGATTTTGTTTTTGTGAGCGGAGACGGTTATGTTGACCATCCAAGTTTTGCTGCTGCACTTTTGGGAAGACTTTTGGAACAAAACGGATATTCTGTTGCTATTCTTGCTCAGCCGGATTGGAAAAATCCAGACAGTTTTAAGATTTTTGGAAAACCAAAACTTGCTTTTCTTGTGTCTGCTGGAGCAATGGACAGTATGGTCAGCAATTATACTGCAAATAATAAACCGCGTTCTACTGATACTTATGCTCACGGTGGCGTAAAAGGGCACAGACCTGATGGAGCAACTCAAATTTATGTTGGAGCAATCAGACAAGCTTACAAAGGGGTGAATGTAATAATCGGTGGAATAGAAGCAAGTTTGCGAAGAACATCACATTATGATTATTGGAGTAATACTGTAAAAAAATCGATTCTTTTGGATAGTAAGGCTGATTTGTTGATTTATGGGATGGGTGAAAACGCACTTTTAGAAATTGCCTCTCAACTGAAATCTGGAAAAAGTGCCAGAGAAATTCGTGATGTGCGGGGAACGTGCTGGTATACTGGCAAAAAAGAAGAAATAGAACTATTTGTCAAAACTTTTGAAAATCAACCTGAAATAAAACGTCCTGTTTTTTTACCCGCTTATGAGCAGATAAAAGCTGACAATCCTCCAAGCAAGGAACTTTTTGCTCAAAGTTTTTTGATTCAAGAGCAGAATACTGATGCTATTAATGCACAAATCTTGATTGAACAGGCAGATTCACGATTTGTAGTACAAAACCCACCGGCATTTCCGCTTACTACAAAGCAGATGGATATGATTTATGAAATGCCTTTTACAAGAAGATGGCATCCTATGTATGACAGTCCGGCAGAAAATGGAAAAATCGGTATTCCAGCTCTGCAGGAAGTAAAATTTAGCCTGACAAGTTGCCGTGGCTGTTTTGGAGCGTGCAGTTTTTGTGCCATAACATTTCATCAGGGACGTAGAATTCAGGTTCGTTCTCATAAAAATATCCTGCAGGAAGCTGTAAAAATGACAGAAGATAAGGAATTTAAAGGGTATATTCACGATGTTGGTGGACCTACTGCAAATTTTCGCCAGGATGCATGTAAAAATCAAAAAGATTTTGGAGCTTGCAAAAACAAAGACTGTCTGGGTACAAATCCCTGCAAGAATCTGGAAATTTCCCACACAGATTATGTCGAACTTTTACAAAAACTCAGAAATCTTCCAAAAGTCAAAAAAGTTTTTATCCGTTCAGGAATTCGTTTTGATTATCTGATGATGGATAAAAACAAGACTTTTTTCAAGGAACTTTGTGAACATCACATAAGCGGTCAGCTAAAAGTTGCACCAGAACATGTTGATGACAACGTACTTAGATTAATGCGTAAATCCACACATCAAGTTTATGAGCAGTTTTCTGAAGAATATAAAAAAATGAACGAAAAAATCGGTAAAAAACAATATTTAGTTCCATATTATATTGCAGGGCATCCGGGGTCAGACCTTAATGCGGCACTCGAAACAGCTCTTTACTTAAAAAAAACAGGATTTGTGCCAGAACAAGTGCAGGATTTTTATCCAACTCCTGGAAGCCTTGCAACCTGCATGTATTGGACAGAATTGAATCCTCGCAAAAAAATATCAGACGGTTCATTTGAAAAAGTCTACGTATCAAAAAAAGCACACGACCGTCGGCTACAACGAGCTCTTTTGCAGTTCAATCACAAAGAAAACATTCCGTTGGTTAAAGAAGCCTTGCGTTTGCTCCACAAAGAAGACTTATTCAAAGTTTTGTATAAAAATTAATTTTTTTTGGGAACAGTGCAGTCATCCCTGTCGCGTTACGCCATTCGCTAGCCGCTCAGTCCTGACGGACCCGCCTGCGGCGGTGGCTCCATGCTCGGTTCAGTGCAGACTCAAACCTATGCAAAAACCACACCTCCGCGGCAGAAAAAAATCCGAGGTCTGTCCCCCCTTTTTCCCCTTTTTGTGTCCCGACTTTTGCAAGCAGAGGTCTGTCCCTGTTTTCATAAAACAGGCATAAAACAGGGACAGACCTCGCTTAGCAAATGGGGGGGTACGACCTTGCTTTGTAAAATTAGGGACAGACCTCCGACCTTGCTTGGTAAAATTAGGGACAGACCTCCGACCTTGCTTGGTAAAATTAGGGACAGACCTCGTTATTGTCTTGTTGATTTTAACTTTCTGTGTTATATTTAAATTATGGATGGAAATGCAAGAACATATGAAATAAAACCTGTTGATCAGCTTGTATTCTCTGATGACTTTATGTTTGGTGCCGTTATGCGTGACCCAGATATCTGCAAGGGAGTGCTTGAACGTCTTTTGCAGATAAAGATTGACCATATCGAATATCCAGAACTTCAAAAAGCCATCAGTCCGTTCTATACACGCAAAGGTGTTCGTCTTGATGTATATGTTGCAAATTCAGACAAGGTTTTCGATGTTGAATGCCAGTCATACAAAGTTGAAAATATCGGTAAGCGTACAAGGTACTACCAGAGCATGATAGACATCGACAGTCTGATGAAAGGTGCGGCATATTCAGAATTAAAGGAAAGCTATGTAATTTTCATCTGTCTTGATGACCCATTTAATGCAGAACTTCCGGTTTATTCTTTTGAACGTAAGTGCAAGGAGAAAGAAACCGTAGAACTTGGAGACAAGACACATCACATAATTTTTAATGCAGCAGCATATGAGAATGAAGAAAACCCAGAAATAAAAGATTTTCTTTCATTCGTAAAAAACAATAAAGCAGAATCTGATTTTACAAGGGGGATTGCTAAAATGGTACAGACAAAAAAATTCGAACAGTCATTTGTTAACGAATATCTTGCTTGGAATCTCCATGACCAGGATGTAGAAAATCGAGGCAGACTCGATATGTGCATTGAACTTATTAAATCAGGTTTACTCTCAATCAAAGATGCGGCTATGAAACTAGGAATAACAGAATCTGAACTGAAGGCTCGTTTATAACCTTCAGAGAAAACAGTGACAGACCTTGTTTTTTCTTAAATAAATGAAAGACATCTAAAGGCAGTATTTTTGTGCAGTTTTTTAATGATTAAGCATTATTTTATAATAATTTGAAACGAATATTTATATGGACGAGGATTATTTGAAGTAAATGCTTTTATTTCTGCATTGTATATTCCTGTTTGTAAATTATAAATAGGAAGAGACACTGAATTTAATGAAAAAGTAAATGTTCCTAATTCCCCAGAATTATCATTTGAAAGAATTAATTGTACTTCTCTATAACTAACATTTTCATTTTTGTATGAATAAGCAAAATTAAGTTGATTAATAGAATATGTTTCATTTGATTTAACAAATTCCACTTTATTTTCGTTAAGAGACAAATCAGGTCGTTCTCCAGTTCCAGACGATTTTACAGAAAATGATAAATTTTCCAAAACACTGTAATCAATATCGTCTGTAATTGTAGGTAAATCAGAATAATCAGCATAAAGATTTAAATTTTCAAAACCTTTATATGGGGAACTTATTTCAAATATATCTCCAGCAAAATAATCACGTCGCCAGTTTTTCCATTTCATTTCATTTTTAGAAAGCAGAATAGTGTTACCAGAGTTATAAATTGAATTTGTTGTTGTTCCATCTGGAATCATAATAGGAATTCCATCTGTTGTTTGAGAAAAATAATATATGGTAGGTATAGTTGAATTAAAAGTTCCACCATTAAGATTATATTTCAATCTATACAGATTTATAATATCAGAATAAAAAGGTGATGCAATAATTTTTTTTGAATATGGTAAAGAAGCTTCTTCAGCTGTATTTTTTCCTGCTTCAATAGTAACAGAAGGTGAACCAGATTTTCCATAACACCAAGATGAACCTCCTGCTTGATTTACAGAACGAATTCTAGAAATATATCTACTTCCTAATGGCATATAAAAAATTGCCCAAGTACTATTTTTATCAAGATTTCCTGCAAACCAATTTTTACTTCCATAAAAATTCTGACCATACGAGGTGGTAAAAGATTCTGCTTGTGTAATCCATGCCTTTTCATCAATAATTGTTGATGGAGTAACATTAATAGTATTTGAATTTTCATCTTGAATTTGAATTTCAAAATATTCTTCTGTATTTGATTTATCTTTCCAATTGAAAACAAGATAATAATAGTCAGCATTTGAATCATTTGGAAGTACATAACCTTGTGAAAAATCAGTGGGAGGTTCAGGTGGATTCATAAGTAAATCTGGAATAGGGACAATACTTGAAGTAGTTTGACTAGGAATGATTACAAAATCTTCTACATATGAGAAAGTTTTTTTATCTTTAGTAAAAGTAAGCCTAAATTCATAATTTCCAGCTGGAAGTGTCCCTGTATAAGATAAAACAGAATCCTCTGTTTGATGTGAAGCAAATGCAAGACCAAGACTTGTTTTTTCGATTAGACTATTCTTTTGATAGATACCTGCTTCTACATCTTGAATTGTCTGACAAACTTTATCACCCCTGTCGGAAGCTAAGCTTTGAGCACTCCAGTTTTGTAAATAAAATGAAAAATCATATTTTCCTTCTCCATGTAAACCATCGGTAGTCATATAAAAAACAATAGGAGTTGTGGAGTCGCAATAAAGTAAATCAGCTGTTGTATTCCCACATAAAACAGCATTTTCAAGTAAATCTTCGATATGTGTATTATTATTCAAAACAGTATTATCTGTATCCTTTTTAATTGCTATTAATGTAAGATAATAACTGGAACTATCAAGTGCAAGTGTGATTTTACCTTGCTGAGGTTGAGTTTCATAAAAATTAACTTTTTGAACTGTAAGTTTTTTATTATAAAGAACATCTTTACCACCAATATAGAAATTCAAATTTGAAGAAGAAATGGCAGCAGGTGCAATTGTTCTAGAACTCTTTTCTGAAATTGTATTATTATCAGTCGAAAAGTTCAAAAGATGTGAGTTTGATGTTACGGTAATAGTTACAGTTCTTCTTTCTGTATGATTTGGACTTACACTAATATTATAAGCCAAATTATTACAACTTAAGAAAAGAAAAGAGAAAATTGTAACTATTAAACCGAACAATCCAAACTTTTTCATAAATTATACACCAAATAATTAGGGCTCGAGTTAAAATAAAAAAATAAACCAAGTCAAGGTACTAAACTTTTATGTACCTTGACTTGACCGTTTTCACTTTTTTTATTTTAGTCAGTGAGAGTTATATATACAGTGTATGTGTATGGTTGTTGAGAAGCCCCAACGTAGCCTTTGAAAATAAGTTTATATTTACCAGCTGTCAAAGTTGTCAAGCCCATATCAATCTGGTTCGAACTTTCTGTGTAGAATCCTTTGCTTACATCGCCAGCACTAGTTCCCATTTCGAAAAGTTCACCAGTAATTTTGCTATATTTAACTTTAGCATTTTCATTTGCAGTAAATAACCATTTTGCCAATGTGAGTGTATAACCAGTACCAGTTCTTTCGATCGTACAAGACCCAGAATTCTCATTTGTTTTGCTGATTTTTATTTCTGGAGGGGTTCCTGTTCCTGAGCCTGTTACAGATATAGTATAGTTTGTACTAAATAAATTATCTGCAGGATTATCTATCTGTACACCAAAAGTATTCTTTGTATAATTTGCATAAAGTATAAGATTTGAGTATCCTTTGTATTTTTGAGGAACACCTGTGTTATAATATTTACCATCAGCTTGTTCTGCTGTAGTTGGCTGAGTTTGAGCAATACTGTAATATGACATATTTCCATTGATGTCGGCTTCAGTTAAGTTAGCTACTACATAATAGAGTTTACTAGAGTCAAAAGTATCACTAGCACTATCCTTTGCAAATTGTTTGAATTCGCTAGGATAAGTCTTACCACTAGTTTGATTTATTTTCCAGTTCGTCCAAAAGATGTTTCCTTGTTTTAATGAAATTGTTTTATCCTCTGCATAAGGTGATGCATTTGTAGCTGTTCCATCTGGGCACATAATTGCTGTTCCATCTGCTGTTTGTGAAAAATAGAATACAGTTTGTTGTGCACTTTCAAAACTTCCACCATTTGGCATGTAACTAATTCTGTAAAGATTAATTATATTTGTAACAAACTTTTTACCTGTAAGAGTTTTAGAAGCGGCAAGTTTTACATCTTCTGCAGTTACTTCTGAAACACTTAATGTGATTGATTCTGGATCGCTTGCAGGATTTTGTGCATATACCCATTCAGATTCTCCAGCTTCGCTAACAGCACGAATTCTTGCAAGATAACGTTTACCAAGTGGCATATAGAATGCTGCAAATGTATTATTTTTTTGTAAACTTCCTGCATACCAACTTGGTTTTGAAGTATCTTTTAATCCATAGAAATCTGTAGTATATGAATAAGTATTTGTACTAGTAGAATCAGTCCATGTTTCTTTTTTGTTATCTGCATCTACAGCAATAGTAGTGTTTGTAATATCGAAAAGTTGAACTTCAAAATACTGTTCTGTTTTCGATTTATCTGTCCATGTAAAGTATACATAATAATTATCTGAATCGTTTGCTGCAGGTTCTGCATAAGTCTGAACAAAATCAGTTGGAGCTTCTGGAGCAGCTACTAATAAATCTGGAATTCCTATTATTGCAGAAGTTTTTTGGCTAGGTAAAACTTTTACATCATCACTATATGAATATGTTCTCCCATCTTTTGTGAATGAAACAACAATATTATATGTTCCAGCTGTTAAAGGTGGAAGAGTGCTAAGAGTAGTTGAATTATAATCAACAGTTGCAGCAGCACTATATTTGTTTGAGAAATCACCACTTTTATCTGTTCCATTAACTAATTGATTTGTTCTGTAAGTTGTTAGTTTTATTGTAGCTTCAGTTATAACATTATTATTTTTGTTTGAGCCTTCACCACCAATTTTTTGTGTTAAACTGCTAGGAGACCAATTATCTAGATAGAATTTAAAATCTACTGAACCAGTTCCTTTTAATCCATCAGAAGAAAGATAGAAATTTACTTTTGCAGCCTCTTTTGGATAACGTAAATCTGCATTTGCATATCCAACTAAAACTGCTTTTTCTAGTAAAGATGAAACTTCTGTATCTCTAGTTATTCCAGCATCTGCTACATCTGCATCTAATAAAGCTACCAATGTAAATGAGTAGTTGGAAGGTTCCAAATCTACTGTAACCTTACCTTTTGTTTTACTGCCTCCATCACTTACAAAAGTAACATTTGTAGCATAAAGTTTATCTCCAGTAACCTTATTTAGTCCGCCCAAGTAGAACTTAAGTCCGGTTGTTCCATCTAAAGCAGCTGGTGCAATAGTTCTTGCTGCAATTGATTTTGCAATTTCTGACTCACTAGATAAATCGATTGTTGATGAAGAAAAATCAACTAAATCAGAATCTGCTGTAACTTCAATATCAAAACTTTCAATTTTTTGTTTAAAATCTCCACTTACAGAAGCATCTGTTGAAAGATTATTACAACTCGTGAAGAAAAAAGACATTACTGTTGCTGCAAGTGCAACAATTTTAGTAATTTTTTTCATAGTGTCTCCAATAAAATTAATATTATAATTGATTAGTTCCAAAACTTGGAACATCCAAATTCTACAAAAGAACAAATCTTAACCTTAAATAGTTTTTTTGATTAATAAAAATTGTATCTTTTATAGATTACCAAAGCACATGTATCTGTATATAATAACCCTCCTTGATCTGTAACTTGCAAAGTTAGTTTATATGTTTTTCCTTCTTCTAAGCCACATGTTCTTGCATTTATAGAAAAAACTTTATCAGTAGCAACGTACTGAGCATAATTATTGCCAAACAAAGTAATAGCGATAAGGGTATCATCTTCTGGATTTGAAACACGCCAATCAAAACTAGAAGAATATGGTGGTGCTGAGATGAATAAACTTGAATCAGACCCAAGAAAATATTCGTCCAAAAGCATTTCTTTTGGATTAAAACCTTCATCTCCAGGGCTTAGCATATCGCTGGTAATAGAATCAGAATAATCTATTTCAAACATAGAATTATAGTCACCTAAAACAGAATCATAAGATGTGCTGCAAGAAAGGTAGAGTAATGAGAAAATTAAGATGTAAAAATCAATAATCTTATTTTGCCTTTTCATCATTTTTTTCCTGTGTTAAGCTTCCTATTGTACGAGTACCTCCGATATTGATTATAACTCCTAATTGAACTTCAAAACTTACACCTTTCATTATATCATAATTTCCGCATAAAGAAAGATTTAAAAAGTCCCAAGCTGCACCAATTTTAACTTTTAACTCATAAATGGCGTAAAATTTTCCAGCTACAGATTGTTGACCAAATCCGCCATTCCATAATTTAACCAATCCTAATCCATTGTCTATTTCTACATATAGTTCTACACTGTTTCGCCACGGATAGATTGAAAAACCAAAAGGAATTCCAAAGAAAAGGTCAACATAAACCGGGCTATTTATTGTTGCGGATTCAGTATGATATTTATATGGAAAATCTGAAGAAGGAAAACCAATTGAACCGCTTACAATTCCTCCAAAATAAAATGGTTGTAGAATGTCGTAATTAAAATATCCTGTTGTTAATGATAAATCAAATAAATAAGGTTTTTTTTGAGTTCTAATTCCAACGTCTGCTAAAATTCCGTGACCATCTTTATAATATGTTTTTATATCTTCTTGTTCAAAGAATTCTTTTATAGTCATTTTATTTTTTTGCTTCTCTTCACGTTCTTTTTGTTTTTCTGATTTTTCTGCTTCTTTAGCAGCTTTCTTTTCTTCTACTTCTTTCTTTTTAGCTTCTGCTGCAGCAAGTTTTTTTGCTTCTTTTTCGGCTTTTGCTAGTGCTTTTTTTTCTTCATCAGATAATTCATTGTTTTGTGAAGAATTTCCATTTTCTTGTTGTTCTGTGTCAAAAGTATAAGTTTTTGAGATTATTTTTGTTTCTATGATTTTGTTATTTTCTGTTTCATTATCTTCTTTTAGATTTAATGGAGCAGGAGGGTTTTGTGGATATTGTGTATTTCTAGTGATTTCTTTGTTTTCAATTATTTTTTCTGGTTGATTATTAAATGAATAATCTTTTGGATTTTCTTTTATACTTGATGGAAAATTTGCTTGCTCTGGTTGTTTTCCAATAACTATAGGTTCAGTCATTTTATTTTCTGATAATTTGAATTTCTGAGATTCTAATTCTTTTTCAAAGGTAGAAGTAATATATTCTGGATTTTTTTCAACAAGATTATTCAAAGTTTCATCTATTAAATACTCAGTTATTCCAGAAGTTTGAGAATTTGGATTTTTTGTTTTGTAATCGATTTTAAACTGTTTGCTTGGTGGAGCAATTGTGTTTTCAGAGTATAATACATCCTTTGTTTTAACAATATAAAGTTTGTTATCCTTACCTGTAATTAAAAGACGTTTAGAATCTTTGCTAAGGGAAATGTTGTTGATTTTTTTTGAACCAAAATTTGGAACGTAACCTATTTGTTTTGTTGATTGAGTATTATAGAAATTTATGATTCCATTATCATTGTGGGTTATTAAAGTTTCTTCATCATTTGAAAGTGTAAATCCATTTATCTTACTCGATGATGTAAATTGTTTTTCTTTTTTTCCTTCAAAATTATAAATATCAATTGATTTAGGACTTTCACTAATGAAGATTTTATTATTATTTGTTAATACTACATCAGAAGAGTTTTTTGAACATGGAATTTTTAAAATTTGAGAATTTGAGGCAATATTATAAACATAACAATTATTGTCATCTCCAATAAAAGCTACGTAAGTTTGCGCGTTATTGGTAGAAACACTTTTGACATTTACAGGAAGATTTGAGATTGTTTTTGATGAAATCTTGCTATTTGATTCTTTTTGAGTTTCAATAGTAATAGATTTTCCACTTTTTGTTATATTTACCGCTGGATAATCTTTTCTATTTTGCATGTTTCCAAAAGGTGTAATCTGAGTTATCTGATTTTTATCAAAAACATCTTCAAGAATTAATGATTGTGAGTTACGAACATAATATTTATCTGCAACTTCATATACAAAATGATTGCCTGTGCTGTCAAATTTTGCATTCTCAATTGTATAAGGGGATGTAATTGTTGGGATAACAAAATCTTCTGTAAAAAGTTTTATTCTGAAAAACAAAAGAGAAAATAAAAGTATTATTAAAGTTTTTTGTTTATTCATTATCCCTCGAAGTTATAATACTACACTTAAAGTATCGGCAATTATTGCATAAAACTTTAGAAAAAACTGTTAAACCAAATATTTTTTTAAATCAAAAAGCAATATTTGGTGTGCGAACGTAAAAGTTATTTATAAAAATAATCATAAGAAAATTTACGTGCATAAATTGGTTATTTTCTGACAATAATGGAATTAAGAAAATAATAAAAAAAACATCCAAAAAATTTTACTTTTAAAAAACAAAATGATATGATAGAATATGGTATGAACTTTGATGTACTGAGTTATAATTGTTTTGGTGAAATTATTACTTGTATTCTCTCTTTGATTTTGATTTTTAATGTCTTGATGACTTTTTCCATAGACAGCAAAAGACATAAGTTTTTTCTGTGGGGCAGTATTTCATCTTTTGCAGCTGCTTTTTGCGATATCATTTCTGTCATCTGCATTACTTATTACTATAAGATTCCACTGTGGCTTGACACTTTTGTAACCACGATTTTCTTCCTGCTTTTATGCATGGTGCCTTTTATTTTGTGCTGCTATGCAAATTCTGTGGCTTTTGCATATTCTTCAACTGGAAAAGTCATTATGACGATTAACAGTTTTGTCTACATCCTTTATGCTTTGTTTATCCTTTTGAACATCAAAACCGGCTGGGTGTTTAAATATGTAAATGGTGTGGGATATGTCAGGGGAAATCTTAAAAATATCACTTATGCAACAACGTTTTATTATGCAGCGCATTCTTTAGGATGTATGATTGTAAAACGGAAATCCATTCCACGACGACTTTTGTTCGTTTTTCTGCTTTATCCTTTATTTTCCCTCATCGTTTTGAGTTATCAAATTTTCAATCCTAAGACAATTATGACAGGTCTTTCTTCATTTGTGGCTTTGTTTTTTGCATACATCACAATTCAGTCAGATTTGATTGAATATGACAATGTAACTGGACTTATGACCGAAACAAAACTGAAAAAATACGTTACAGATAAAAAAACGGAAGGATTCATTTTTTCACTTTCCATTGAAAATATTAACAATCTGATGCAGAACATGGATTCTACGGAAATGAATCAGCTTTTGTTCAGTATCGGCAAGAGCGTTTCTAGATGTTTTAAGAATTTTTCTTATCATATTACCTCAAACAGATTTGCCGGTGTGTGCAATAGTATAGAAGAATTATATAAAAACTCTGAACAGATTGAAAAATTTATAAAAGATTTGAATAATAACTACGAAGATATTTTACCGTCTCCACTTGATGTTTATTTTGTTGGAGTAAGTTTTTCCAGAGACAATGTAACTTACGAAACTGTTACCGAAGTTATAAACAGCATGCTTGCAAGAGTAAAAAAAGAAGGTGTCCACACACTTCATGTTTGCGATGAAAAAACTCTTTTGGATATGGAACGAAAGCGCCAGATTTACAAAATTCTCAAACGTGAACTAAATATAGATTCTAAACAGTTTCAGGTATGGTTTCAGCCGATTTATTCTGTACAGGAAAAAAAATTTACATATATGGAAGCACTTTCTCGCTTGAATTTTACAGAAATTGGAAACATTCCGCCTGCTGAATTCGTGGAAGTTGCCGAAAGTCGCGGTCTTATTGAAAAACTTGGAAATCTTGTTTTCGAAAAAGTGTGCCGTTTTATTTCAGAAAACAGAGATTTAGTTCCAGCCGTTTCTGTGAACTTTTCAGTTTATCAGATGGTGAATCCTAATATCGTGGAAACAGTCACTTCGATTATGAAAAAATATGACGTTTCGCCTCAGAGCATCATCATGGAGATTACAGAAAGCATTTTTATCGATGATTTTAACATTGTCCTTGAGAATATGAAAAAAATCTCAGATTTGGGTGTAAAATTCTATCTTGATGATTTTGGAACCGGATATTCAAACCTTGCAAATGTCGTAATGCTGCCGTTCTCTGCCATAAAGATTGACAGAAGCCTTGTTTTGATGACAGAAGAAGACAAAAAAGGCGAACGTTTCTTCAGCAACATTTTGAGTACTTTCAAAGATTCCAACTTAAACATTCTTGTGGAAGGAGTGGAAACTTCAACTCAAAATCAAATTGTAAAACAGGCTGGAGCCGATTACATTCAGGGATTTTTGTACAGCCGAGCTATCCCTGAAAAAGATTGCATAGAATTATTCAAAAATCAAAAAGAATCAGAAAATGCAGATTAAAAAGTGATTATTTCTTCATAAATTTGAATTGCAAATTGGTCGGTCATTCCAGAAATATATTCGATTATGCATTTTGTAAAAGATTCTTCGTCGTGAAGGTCAAAAACAAGTGGCGTATTGTATTTTAAAATCGCTTTTTTATCAACAAAACTGTGTCTTTCTGAAATGAACGGTCTGTACGAAGTGTACTTGATGAGCCAGTCTTCAAAAGTCTGGCAAAGTTTTGGATAATGCTGCAAAGCTTGAGCTACGCGCCCGTTTTCCGCATAAAGTTTTGTTTTTTGCAGTGTCCTGAAAATTGTCCCTATGACATTTTCTGCATAAATGGCAAATTCTCCAAGTCTCCAGTGATTGTAAATCCTTGCAAAATTAAACTTTTTAAGTTCTAGAATAAACTTGAAATATTCATCAGAAAAACAAAGTCCTTTTTCGGGGCTGCTTTGTTCACACAAATCCACAATCAAATCATTAATGAGGGTAGTCGTGTTTACGGCTTTTCCGCTTCTGAGGGCATGTGCACCTTTCCTTTCAAAACCGAGCGTTGAACCGACAATCTCGCGCAGCTGGCGGTAGGCTGACATATCAAGAATGTGATAAGCACGTGCGTCTTCAATATCCCGTCCTAAATACGCAATTTTATCTGCAATCTTAACAACACAACCTTCCCATGTAAAAGGCTGAGTAAAACCAGGCCTTTTCATAGAATATAAATCAATTGCTTCTTTTCTAGGTTTTATTCCCTGCTGGTCAATCTCACCACAATGGCAGATTAAACCGTCACGCACAGCATAAGTCAAATTTAAAGGCTGTTCCACACCGTTTGGATCCTGCAGCGTTTCTATGTAATCAGCAAAAAAAAGACTGTTTCTTTCATGCCAGAATTTTTTTGGAGCATTGTGCCCTTGTTTTTGTTCCAAAAGTTTGTTCAAACAATCTTCGCCGTGGTGACCAAAAGGCGCATGTCCAATATCATGCCCCATCGCAATGGCACTGGCAAGCTGTTCGTTTAGTCCCAAAAATTTTGAAATCGTTGAGGCAACAGAAGCAACATGCATAACGTGTTCCATCCTCGTGCAGATATGGTCATTATGAGGTGCAAAAAAAACTTGAGTTTTGTGTTTAAGCCTTCTATATGCCTGAGAATGTAAAATTCTTGTGTAATCGCGCTCAAATTCAGTGCGTACGTCATTTCTAGAATAAATAGGAACTTCACGTTTTACAGCTTGTTCCCATTTGTCAGAATTCTCATCAGTTCTTTCGTTAAAAAATGCGTTTCTCATAAAAACTCCGGCAGATAAAATAACTAATCAAGCGCCTGAAGTTCCAGCGCAATTTCTTCCATTTCGCGGTCAGTCATTGCAATAGTTTCAGCTACACGGAAAAGTTCCCGGCGAATGCTGTCAGGCACATCTGTATCATTTTTATAGTGTAATTCATGCTCCAAACTCGCCCAAAAATCCATAGCAATCGTTCTCAGCTGAATTTCTACGCGAACATTATGTTCAGTTTTCGAAAGATAAACCGGCACTTCAATCACCAGATGCAGACTTCTGTAACCGCTTTCCTTCGGTTCGCTGATGTAGTCACTTTCCTGAATCAAAGTAATGTCCGGCTGTTTCAAAAGCATCTCACGCACACTGTAAATGTCAGAAATGTACGGACAAATTACGCGCACCCCGGCAATATCATTCAAATTCGTCATCATAGATTCAAAAGTTACCGGCAAATGCTTTTTTTCAAGCTTTTTTGCAATGCTGTCAGGCGATTTAATCCTGCTTTTAATAGTTTCAATAGGATTTCTTTTGCGGCTTACCTTATTTTCTTTATTTAAAATATCAAGTTTCGTTTCTATCTGTTTGATGGCGCTTTCATAAATCATCATAATTTTTTGAAATTGAAACGCCATCTTATAAAAATCATCAGGATTCGCAGGAGATTGGTTAGGAACTGGTAAAGTTGGCATCGTCAGTTCATCACCAATATATTCTTCATCGTTAGTCATACTCATATAATCAAAAATAACACTAAAAAGTTACAAATACAAGTAAAATTTTCGATAAGGAATTCAGCAAAGTGCAGTTAGTCAGTCGCCTTTCACAGCTCGCTTACGCTCGGTCCTATCGGACCAGCCTTACGGCTGCTGTTCAAGCCTCGGTGCGCTGTGCAGGTTCAGACCCTGCATCTCCCGCACCCCACTGGCGAAATAAAATCAGCTAAAATTTAGTTCGGTACCCAATATCCACACTGAACGCTTTTGCCGCAGTTCCTCTTGCAAATTCCATAAGCTTCACTTTTCCTTGAATATGCAGTTCACCAGTTAAAAAATCAGTAGAAACATAAGGAGTTATATCAATATTATATCCATTATCCATAAGATTTCCTGTCGAAAAATCAAACAGTGATTTGTCCACAAAAGAAAATGCAAGATGAGTTCCAATTGTAAACTGTTTTGCACCAATCCTTATCGAGTCAGAATAAAAATTTGCATCAAAACCCAATGTGTCTTCTACAAAAAGCATTTTTCTTACAGTTTCTGGAGGCAGACTGTAAAAACTCAAATTAATATGCAGATTGTTTATGAAAAATCTCGGTTCAATCAAAAGATATACATCATCTTTTCCTACAATTACATTGTTATTTTGCCTAAAAGTTGCATTATAAAGACCTGTCTGCAAGAAAAGCGAAGTAGTGTAGTTGTTTCCAAAAAGCATGGTAGTTCCAGCGTGCCAGTAAATTTTTTCAATAGCAATTAAATACATATCATTATTGTCTGCCAATGGAAAACCAAGACCAATTGCAAAATCGCAAATAAAATAACGGAAAATGCATGCAGCTCTCAAATCTGTGTTAAAAACAAAGAATTTAGAATCTTCATGATTAAAATACAAATATCCTCCAAGAGCAATCGGAACTTGATGAAATTTTATTACATCAGAAATTCCAAATCCAAAATGTGGATACAGAATTGAACCTGCTAGTCCAAGATAACTGTCTGAAAGCTTTGAAGTAATGGGATTTATACTGAAATATCTTTGCAAAAATACATCAGAACCAATTGGATCATAAGTGCCCATAAAAGCACTAAAATAATTGTTTGCATTTTGTGTTTGTGCGCGGGCAATCAGCGAAAGTTCATCAATCTGAAACAAAGAATCAGTTGCCGTAAAAAAATCTTCACTGATTAAATCTTTTGTATCTACAGAAAATTCCAGATGAGTCCAAAAATTTTCATTTAAATTAAACTGACCTGCAAAAAACGCCTGAAGTTTTAAATCCGGATTATATTGTTCAGAAACTGGATTTGTACTGTAATTCAGTTTGCCGCCTGCATATCCAGAAAAAAATGAAGAAGCAAAAATGGAACTACTGCAAGCTGTCGTTAAAAATAACAATATAGAATATATTTTTTTATTCAAGAATTTCATAATTATATAACTCCAAAAAAAGTTAGTTTTCCATTTTTATTATCGGCAGATTACTCAAAAAAGTTAAGAAAAAATTTACAAACGGTTATAAATGAGAAATAAAAAACATGTATCGGCAGAAAAAATTATTATAGCAGATTGTGCATAAGTTTTTCATCATTAATGAAACAGAAGTTTTAGATAAATCCAATTAATAATTAATATAGAAGAAAACAATATAGAATCATTCAAAAATAATCAATAAGTATTATACAATACTGAAAAATACATGGTATAATTTATTTTAAGATTAATATTGAGTTTTTGTTTGGTTAGATTTCTGTTTTTCGCTTTCTGGTTGTTGTGAGAAATCGAAGCAAGCGAAATTAATGCAAGATAAAGCGCAGCTGGAAAATTAAAGCAAAAATTATGCAAATTGAAGCAGGCAGACCCAACAAAAATTCAAAAAATACAAAAAAAATCAAAACCCGATATTAGTTCTATATAAGTGAGGTTTATTATGTCGTTATCGAAAGATTTTATTTGGGGAGCTGCCACTGCTTCTTATCAGATTGAAGGTGCATGGAATATTGATGGAAAAGGTTCAAATATTTGGGACGAATTTACACATCAAAATGGCAAAATAAAAGATGGTTCAACAGGGGACATTGCCTGTGACCATTATAACCGTTACAAAGAAGATGTAAAACTCATGGCAGAGATGGGACTGAAAGCTTACCGTTTTTCTCTTTCTTGGGCACGTATTTTGCCAGAAGGTACTGGAAAAATAAATCAAAAAGGTATCGATTTTTATAATGACTTGATTAACGAGCTTTTAAAATACAATATTACTCCGTTCATAACGCTTTATCATTGGGATTTGCCTTATGCACTTTATTTGAAAGGCGGCTGGCTCAATCCTGAAAGTTCTCAATGGTTTTATGAATATGCAAAAGTTGTAAAAGAAAATTTTGGTGATCGTGTTAGAAATTTTATCACTTTCAATGAACCTTCTGTTTTTGTGGGATGCGGATATCAGGGAGGTATGCATGCACCAGGACTTCAGCTTGGCATGAAAGATTTGCTTAAAATCGGGCATAACATTCTTTTGTCTCATGGAAAGGCTGTAAAAATTTTGCGTGAAATTCCAAATGCAAAGATTGGAATTACGCTTGCAACACAACCAAAAATCCCTGTTTCACCAGAAGATGAACAGGCAGCTTATGATGCATATTTTTATGATGGACTAGGCGGTTTTATCTGGTCCGTTCAATATTGGCTGGATCCGATTGTTTTTGGAAAATACGGCAAAAATCTAGTAAAAGAAGCTGGAGAAATGTTCCCTGAAGTAACTGATGATGATATGAAACTGATTAATCAAAAAATAGATTTTCTCGGTTTAAATATTTATGAAGCACAGTATCAAGGGGATTACAAAAGAACTTTCGGAACTGCACATACAGAATTAAACTGGGATGTTTATCCTGACGCACTAAAATGGGGAATAAAACACAATTATAAACGCTACAAACTTCCAGTCATTATTACAGAAAACGGAATGTCGGCGCATGATTGGGTTAGTCTTGACGGAAAAGTTCACGACCCAAATAGAATTGATTTTTTGACACGCTATCTGCGGGGATTAAAATGTGCTGTGGATGAAGGATGCGAAGTTTCAGGCTATTTCCATTGGTCATTCATGGACAATTTTGAGTGGGCATGTGGTTATAATCCTCGTTTCGGTCTTATTCATATTGATTATGAAACTCAAAAACGCACCCCAAAAGATTCTGCATACTGGTATAAATCTGTCATCGAATCAAACGGCGAAAATCTGTAATTTAATTTAATAGGGGACAGACCTGATTTAAATGGAACAGACTTAGTTTAAACAGGGGACAGACCTAGCATTGTAAAAGGTCTGTCCCCTGTTTTATTTTTGCCAAAACAAGGTTTGTCCCCTGTTTTATTTTTGCTAAAACAAGGTCTGTCCCTTGTTTTTTTGCCAAAACAAGGTCTGTCCCTAATTCATGTAAAAAAGGGGGACAGACCTTATTTTCCTAATTATCGTGCAAAATTAATGGTTTTTACTTATTGTTTTCTTCTATAAATAATCATACAATTTTATTTGCCCAAAATAGATTGGTAAAACAATCTTCATAACTTTTAAATAAAGGAAAAATTATGAAATCGATATTGAAATTAGCCAGCGTTTTATTAACCATTCCGCTTATCATTAGCTGTGCAAGTAAAGAAAGCGATTCTAAATCAAAACAACAGACAAATCAACAACGAACAAAAGAAAGTAGTGAGGAAACAAAAAAAATGGAATATCTTGAAAAGTATCAAATTAGAAATGAAATTGCCTTTGACTGTCCAAAAGAAGTTTCTGAACAGAGAAGCGATGTAAAACTTGGCAAAGTAGAACATATAAAATATTATTCAAATACTTGTAATATGGAACATGCTTTTTCAATTCTTTTGCCGGCAGACTATGACGGCACAAAAAAATATCCTGTCATATATTTTCAGCACGGAATTTTTGGCGACGAAAATTGTATGATTAATGATGACAATAATAAATTCCGTCAAATTACAGCAAATCTTGCAGCTGACGGACTTGCAAAAGAAGTCATCATGGTTTTTGGAAATATGTATGCTTCAATTGACCCAAATTTAAAACCTGGTTTTTCAGCAGAAGCAGTCCTTCCTTATGACAATTTTATTAATGAACTTGTAAATGATATCATGCCATACGTAGAAAATAATTATTCAGTTTTGACTGGCCGTGATAATACTGCTGTTTGTGGCTTTTCAATGGGCGGTCGTGAATCTATTTTTATCGGTTTACAGCGTTCAGACCTTTTTGGATATGTTGGTGCCATCGCTCCAGCTCCAGGACTTGTTCCTGCAAAAGATTGGGCTATGAGTCACGAAGGTCAGCTTGCTGTTGAAGATATGAAATTTGTAGAATCAAATCCTCTCCCAAAACTTTTTATGATTTGTTGTGGTACAAATGATGGAACAGTAGGGCAGTTTCCAAAAACTTATCATAAAATTTTCAATGATAATGGTGTTGAGCATCTTTGGTTCGAAATTATGAGTGCCGATCATAATGCAGTTGCAATTCGTGGCGGTTTCTATCAATTCATGCTTAGGGTTTTTCAGTAAAACGATGAAGGAAATATTATAGATGAAAAAACAGTGTTTTAATCCATATATGCCTTTTTGGGAATATGTTCCAGACGGCGAACCTCATGTTTTTGGCGATAGAGTTTATGTTTTTGGTTCACACGATATGTTCAACGGTCCTGTTTTCTGTCTTGGTGATTATGTCTGCTATTCAGCAAGCGTTACAGATTTAACTGACTGGAAATATGAGGGTGTAATCTATAAAAAAGATCAGGATCCTGCACAGGACGGCAGAATGGTTTTGTATGCGCCGGATGTAACTCAAGGTCCAGACGGAAGATATTATCTTTATTATGTTTTAGATAAAGCAAGTTTTGTTTCTGTTGCTGTTTGCGATACTCCAGCTGGAAAATATGAGTTTTACGGCTACGTTCATTACAAAGATGGAACAAGACTTGGAGAAAAACAAGGTAATATGCCTCAGTTTGATCCTGCTGTTCTCACAGAAGGAAACAAAACTTACCTTTACACAGGCTTTTGTGGACATCAAATGAAAGACAGACTTGGAGCAATGGCAACTGTTTTAGGTTCAGATATGCTCACTATCGAAGAAGATTACAATGTCATAGTTCCAGGAGACTGTTACGGCAAAAATACTCCTTTTGAAAATCACGAATTTTTCGAAGCTCCTTCTATCAGAAAAATAGATGATACTTATTATTTTGTTTACTCTTCCAGCGCAATGCACGAACTTTGTTATGCTACAAGTAAGAATCCTGTAAAAGATTTTCAATATCGCGGCGTAATCGTTAGTAATTGTGATGTGGGAATTTCATCTTACAAACCTTCAGATATGCCAGCTGCTTATGGAGCAAATAATCATGGCGGATTTGAAAAAATCAACGGAGAGTATTACATTTTCTATCATCGTCATACAAACGGAACGTGGTACAGTCGTCAAGGATGTGCTGAAAAAATCCAGATTGCAGAAGACGGTTCTATAGCACAAGTTGAGATTACTTCCTGCGGATTAAATGGCGGACCTTTACAGGCTTTAGGAGAGTATCCTGCATGTATTGCCTGCAACATTTTTAACACTCAAATGCCAAGTAAATATGTTGGTGGAGAAAAATTTGCAAGAATCACTCAAGATGGACGTGATGGGGATGAGGAGACAGGCTATATTGTAAACATTCAAAATAATACAACCATAGGATTTAAATATTTTGATTGCAAAAATGTTCAGACACTTACAATCATAAATCGCGGATATTTTGAAGGAGAGTTTGAAGTTCGTACAAAATGGGATGGAGAAATTCTTGGCAGAATCAAAGTGATATATTCAAATTTTTGGGAAGAAAATTCTGCTCAGGTTTCAATTCCTGATGGGATAAACGCAATTTATCTTACATTTAAAGGATATGGAGAAGGGCAGCTTAAATCTATAAAATTTTAATATCAGGAGTGTAAGATATGATTAGAACTGTTGAAACAAAACTTGGAAAAATTGAAGGTTTGCCTGCTGCAGATCCAAGAATTACTTCATTCAAAGGCATTCCTTTTGCAAAACCTCCAGTTGGCGACTTGCGTTTTCATGCGCCAGTTCCAGTAGAAAAATGGGAGGGAACACTTCAAGCATATAAATTCGGTCCCATTTCGGTACAACCAACACCTTATTACAATCCAGATGATTTATATTGCCGCGAATGGTCAGTGGATAAAGATATTCCGATGAGCGAAGATTGTCTTTACCTGAATGTGTGGACACCAGCCGATCTTGAAAAAAAAGATGCACAAAAGCTTCCTGTTTATGTCTGGATTTTCGGCGGGGGATTTCAAACTGGTTTTACTGCCGAAATGGAATTTGACGGTGAAAGGATTGCTAGACGTGGCATTGTTGTAGTAACAGTAGGTTACCGCCTGAATATGTTTGGTTTTATGAGTCATCCTGATATTACAAAAGAAAATCCACAGGCACCTGCAAATTTCGGACTTCTCGATCAAAGAATGGCAATTCAGTGGGTAAAAGATAATATTGAAGCTTTCGGCGGTGATAACCAAAATATCACAATCGGTGGACAGTCTGCGGGTGGAGCAAGCGTTCTCACTCAAATTCTCAAAGGTTCAGACGGACTTTTCAATCGTGCAGTTTGTCACAGCGGAATGTTCTACATGCCTGGAAACACAGTGATGAATCCAAAACCACTTAGTACAGCCGAAGAAATGGGAAAACAGTTTTTTGAATTTTGCGGGGCAAAAAATCTTGCAGAAATGAGAAAATTCACTACGACAGAACTTCGTAAAAAATGGGATGAATATGGCGGACACGCAAAATCAATTCAAACATGGACTCCTGTCTTGGACAACAAATTCATCCATTCAGATTTCTTTTCCGCAGTAGAAAAAAATGATTTCAAATCAGTTCCCTTGATGTTCGGTTACACTACAGATGAATTCAACTTTCAGTCCCCTGACGGAAAAACTGTAAATCCAATCAAACAGGCAAACATTATGTACCAGCAGTACATGGAAAAGCACGGCATTAAAGATAAAAACTATTTTTATAATTTTGACGTAGATATTCCTGGCTGGGATAATCCTGGAAAATTTCATTCAGTAGATTTGTGGTTCTGGTTTGAAACATTGGCAAAATGCTGGCGTCCATTTACAGGAAAACATTATGATGTTTCCAGAAGAATGTGCAATTATCTGTGTAACTTTATAAAGACAGGCGATCCAAATGGTAAAGACTGCGATGATTCACAAATGCCATTCTGGGAAAATTTTGATTCTACCAAAGAAAATGCCATGAAATTTGAAGTTGAAGTATGATATTTAAATTTTTACATTTTTGTGAGTTAGAAATGTTAAATTTTAATATTTTTATTCTGGGTGGCTTTTTGTTTTGTTTGATCCTTCCGACAAGCTTCAGGACCAAACAAAACAAAAAACAGGCTATTCGCCCTTCGCTAACGCTCATCCGCTTCCCTCGCTTTGCTCAGTCCAGTGGACTGCTTCGCAGGGGCTACTATCCTTGCCACGGTTTAAAAAAATTGATTTTTATAGAAGATTTAAGTAAAATCTGTATCAAATCCATCAAAAAACATTTTTTTTGATTTTTTTTTACATTTTTACTTGAAATCTATTGTTTTCGGTATATAATATTTTAATATGAGTGATTATCTTGACCCAAATAACGAAGAACTCTTAAAAGACTTCTTTGCTGAAGCTGAACAGCAGGTAGAACAACTTGAAAGTAATGTTCTTGTAATAGAAAATGACCCTTCAAATCATGAGGCTATTGATGAAATTTTCCGTGCAGCTCATACTTTGAAAGGTGGTTCTGCAACAGTAGAGATGATGGAACTTTCTCATTTTACACACACAGTAGAAGATGTGCTGGATGAAATTCGTTCTGATAGATTGAAAGTTGACGAAGCTGTTGTTGACGTTTTGCTTACTTCTATAGATGTTATTAAAGCTATGCTTGAAGCACGTCAAAATGGAAGTGTATATCAAGAAAATATTGATGATCTTGAAAATAAACTGCATGCATACATTCCTCAAAAAGGCGATGCAAAACAAAAAGTGTCTGCACCAAAACCTGTAGCTCCAGTTTCTGCACCAGTACAGACTGCAGTACCTGTTCAGGCAGCTCCTGCCCAAAGTTCAGGCATGATTTTGCCAGATTTATCGGAAGCAGAATTTGCGGAATTAAAAGAAACTTGTGAAGGTTCTCAGAAACTTTGGTGTGTTGCTGTTAAATTCGATGAAAATAATCCAATGAATACTGTTGGAGGTATTCAGGTTTTCGCAGCTTTAAAATCTGTAGGTAATGTCCTTAAAACAGTTCCAGATTTTGATGCACTTTACGAAGATCAGTTCTATGAAGATGTGTTTTATTATATTGCAACAGAAGCCGATGGTTCTCAGCTGGAAGATGCATCATTTTTAAGTGATGTTACATTGATTACTGATGCACATTATCTGGTAGATAATACTACTGGTACAGCTTCTGAGCTTTCTCAGTCAGCAGCTCCAGTTCAATCTCAAGCAGTTTCACAGCCTGCAGTATCATCAGCACCAATCACTCCGTCTCTTGATTTACCGCAAGGAAACATGTCAGATGCTCAAAATGATTTATTAAAAGATATTTTGAATGATAATATTCTAAAGCCTGAAGTTTCAAAAACTCCTGCCCCTGCACCAGCAGAAAATGCTTCAAAACCAGCAGCGTCAGAAGTAAAAGAGCAGAAAAAGACTGAACCAAAAAAAGAAGGTGTTCACCCACAGCAGGGTTCAATTCTGCGTGTAGATTCAAGACGAATTGATAATCTTATGAATCTTGTTTCGGAAGCTGTTATCAACAAAGCATCTTTCAATCAGCTTGCAATGCAGAATGCAAGTGAGATTTCTCATTTCCAGACTTTGGAAGCTGAATTCAAGGAAAAACTCCATTCTCTTTTTGATAAGCTTCCAAATTATATTGAAGAAGCAAAAAATGGAGCTTCTGCAAATGAAATCAGAAAAAATATTATGCAGGAATACAGTACTCTTGGAAATATTTTTGATGAATATGAAGCTGAAACAAAAAATATATACGCAAAATTCCGTTCTTACACTCAAAATCTCGGTACAATTGCAGGAGATTTACAGGAAGGTGTAATGAAAATACGAATGGTGCCAATTAATCAGATTTTCAGCCGCTTTCCTCGCGTTGTACGTGATTTACAAAGAGATTTAAACAAGAAAATTGACTTAGTAATCGAAGGAGAAGATACAGAACTTGATAAATCAGTAGTAGAAGATTTGCTTGACCCGATTATGCATTGTGTACGAAATTCTGTTGACCATGGAATTGAAATGCCGGATGTGCGTGTTGCAAATGGCAAACCAGAAACTGGAACTGTACTGCTCAAAGCATCAAATGAAGGAAATATGATTGTCATCGAAATCAAAGATGATGGTGCTGGAATTGATGTGGAAAAAGTTAAACGCAAAGCTATAGAAAAAGGACTTATTCATCCAGATAAAGTTCTTTCAGACCAGGATGCATATCAACTGATAATGCAGCCAGGTTTCTCTACGGCAGATAAAATTTCAAATATTTCTGGACGTGGAGTAGGTCTTGATGTTGTTAAAACAATGATTCAAAATCTAAAAGGAACAATTTCTGTAAATTCTGCAAAAGGAAAAGGAACTTCGTTCATAATCAAACTGCCATTAACTTTGGCTATTATTCAGGGTCTTTTGGTTCGTGTTGGACGGGAAGTTTACTCAATTCCAATTGCAAATGTTATAGAAAGTCAGTGTATAAATATCAAAGAAATCAATCATATTGATAATTATGAAATAATGAATGTGCGCAACGAAGTTATCAGTATTTTGCGTCTTTCACGACTTTTTGGCATAAAAGAAACTGTTCAGTCAGATGAATGCTATATTGTAATTGTTGGTTCGCAGGAAAAGAAGATTGGTGTAATGGTAGATGCTTTAATCGGTGAAGAAGATGTCGTAATTAAACCGCTGAAAGATCAATTTACAAATTCTCCGGCAATCGCAGGAGCTTCAATCCTTGGTGATGGTTCTGTTTCCTTGATTATTGATGTAAGTCAGTTACTTGAACTTGGAGTAAAACAGGAACTTCTTGCACAACAGCAAAATCAATATATGTAACAGGTCAATATTAGGAGTATTTTTATGGAACTAGAGAATAAAACACTTGTGGCTACTGATGTGGCAGAACAGGTTGAGCAAAAAAATGAAAATGCAACTGTTATTGATTTTAAAATGGTTACTTTTTCATTGGCAGATAAAGATTACTCAGTTGATATTATGTATGTAAAAGAAATTGCAAAAGCAGGTCGTTTTACATATGTACCGAATACATTACCTTTTGTACTTGGTGTATACAATCTTCGTGGTGAAATAATTCCAATCCTTGATTTACGTTTGTTTTTTAATATTGATGTTCCACCTCGTGATGAAAACAAACTTGAAAATATGATAATTCTCACTGTCGATGATCAAATTTTCGGTATTGTAGTAGATAAGATTGACAAAGTAGTGGGCGTTCAGAAAAGTACAATTCAGCCACCTCATCCTCTTTTTGGTGACATCAATATTAAATATATTGATGGTGTCGTTGAAAGTAATAATAGACTTTATGTCCTTCTTGATGTAACTAGAATTTTTTCTTCGAAAGAATCTTTTGATTCAAATAAAGAAGTTATTCAAGCTCATTATTCAAAACCTCAGACTGTCATTTCAAAACCAACAGGTGCACCTTCTGCTCCAGTGTTGGCTGGCGCTCAGGAAAAATCAGCTTCTGACATTGCAAAAGGAATTACTCAGTCTGCTGAAAAAACTGTTTCAGTTGATTTGAAGTTTATCGAAGATAGTTTGCAAAAATATTCGAAATTTTTTGTAACATCTGTAAATAAATCATGGGTAAATCATCGTTATGAAGAATGGAAGAAAATCAAGAACGAAGATAATCCTCAGATTAATAATGAAAAAGATTCTGCTGAGTTTTTAAAAACATTCTGGTCAACCTGTTCAGAAGCTTGGTGGACAAAAGAATATGCACAGAATCTTGAAAAAGCATTGCCTGATAATTCTGCAAAACAGATTATTGTATGGAATCCAGGTTGTGCAAAGGGAATAGAAACTTATTCGTTGGCTTGTGTTCTAAAGAAACGTTATCCTGCTGCAAGAATTAGAATTTATGCTCAGGATATTGATTTATTGAGCGTTTCAAATGCAGCTTTGCTTTCTGTTCCAAATAATTTGTCTACAGATTGGTATGCTCCATTTTTGACAAAAAAGGCAAATGGAGAATATACTTTTAGTCAGGAAATAAAAGAAAGTATTATGTTTGAATATCACGATTGTAAAAACACTAATGCATTGCCTATGGTAGACATTATTTTTGCAAGGGATATTCTTTCTTTACTTGACGAGAAAGCTCAGGAAACTGTTGTTTCTGACTTCTTGGAAAAAATGAAAGGAAATGGTATAGTTATTATTGGTGAAAATGAAGCTATGCCATCAAATTTCAGTTTTGGCGAAAAAACTGTAGACAAAATAGTTGCTTATGGCAAGGATTAAAAAAATATAGGAGATAAATATGCGAGTAGAGTATATTAATCCATTTGTTGAAACTTCTTTTAGAGTTCTTCAAGAAGTTCTTGGTGGTGCAGAAGTAAAACGTGGAGATTTGTATTTGAAATCGACTGCTATGCCAGTAATGGGTGTTGCTGCTTTGGTTGGTTTGGCAGGTGACGTAGAAGGTCGTGTTCTATTTGATATGACTATGGAAACTGCTTTAAATATTGCTTCTGCAATGAATGGCGAGAAATTGCCAGAATTTGATGATTTGGCAAAAGCTACAATCAGTGAATTGGCAAATTTGATTACTGCTCAAGCTGTTACAAAGTTACATGAATTGGGATTCCGATTCGACTTGACACCTCCAGCTCTTTTTGTTGGTCAGAAAATGGAAATTGCTGCTTTGGGTGGAACAACTGATAGCGTTGAAGCTTTGATTGTACCTCTTCTTTCAGATTGTGGTAAAATTGAAGTTAATGTTTCTATTAGGGAACGTGCTTAATAAAACAAATAGAGCAAATTATTGCTCTTTGGAAGAAGGATGAGCTAAAAAATGCTTACGCATTTTTTTTAACGCTCTTTCAATTAATCAGGAGCAATAAATTGCTCTCTTAGGAGAAAATGAAAATATGAAAACAACACAAGATTATCCAACTATCAATGACCGTCCACCTGAAGGAAAAAAAGCAGATGGAACTCCGTATAAAGTTTTGGTTGTAGATGACTCAATGTTCGTTGCAAAACAGCTTAGTCAGATTTTGTCAAGCGAATGTTACGAAGTTATTGCAACTGCGGCTGATGGAAAAGAAGGTGTTGATAAATATAAAGAATTGTGTCCAAATGTTGACCTTGTAACTATGGATATTACAATGCCAAAGATGGACGGAATTACTGCTTTGGAACAGATTATGGCTTTTGATAAAAATGCAAAAGTTGTAATGGTAAGTGCTCTTGGTAAAGAAGAACTTGTAAAAAAATCTTTGATGACAGGTGCTAAGAGTTATATTATTAAACCTCTTGACCGCAAGAAGGTTTTGGAACGCATTGCAAAAGTTTTACAATAGTTTCTTTATGATTTGATGATTTTGCCATCGTCTAAATATAAAAACTAAAAAAAAGGCAGGTTCGAATTGTCCTGCCTTTTTTTTATAGTATAATAAAGAACTGTTTATTTTAATCTGCTTTACTGGTCCAGTTTATTGCCATTTGTCTTAATTCAGCTGAAGATGTGCAGTGAAGCTTTGCTTTTATATTTTCTTTATGAGTATCAATAGTTTTAATACTGAGATTTAGTTTTTTTGCAATATCTACAGTGCCTAAACCTTTTCCAATTAATGAAAAAATTTGAAGTTGTCTGTCAGAAAGTGTAGAAATTGTTGCAAACTTATCAGAATTTTCAGAATCTCCTTGAAGAAGCTCTTTCATTCTGTTTTTTTCATTTTCACTCAAATAAATTTCTCCATTTCTAACTGTTGTAATGGCATTTATGACTTGCGATTCAGCTTCAGCTTTCATGATGTAACCTTTTGCTCCAGCTTTTAAAGCTCGTTCTGCATAAAATCGTTCATCATGCATTGAAAGAACAAGAATTTTTATGTGAGAATTGAATGAAAGAATATCTTTTATTAATTCAAGTCCATCTTCCTGTCCAAGATTTAAATCAAGAATCACTAAATCTGCTGTTGTTTTGTTCATCAGTTCCAGTGCTTCGATTCTGTCTTTTGCCATTCCAATTACTTTGAAATCTTTTTGGGTTTCTATAAGTTGTGCTAATCCGCGACTGAAAAGCGGATGGTCATCAATAATAATAACTGAACATTCCATAAAATAATTATACCACAATTTCAAAAATATTGTATAATTATTTACATGAGAATTGGATTGTTTTTAAATCTTTTGGATGAAGAGTATCAGATATCCGTATACAAAGGTATTGTTAAAAAAGCAAAGGAACTTGGAATTGAAATCATCTGTTTTCAACAGGACAATAAAAATATGTCTATGGAAGAACTTATTTCTCAATTTCCAAAAAAACATTTTTTTAATGTCGATGGAATTATTCTGCTTACATCAGTTATAACGGATAATTTTACTTTTTCAAAGAAAGAAGATATTCAAAAATATTGGGATAATATTCCTGTCATTTCTGTGGGACAAAAAATCAACAATATTCCTTCATTAATGATTGAAACAGATGAGTCTATGAAAGAGCTTGTGGAACATCTTGTTTTAAAACATAGTTATAGAAAATTTTTATATATTGGTGGAACTCCTAAACATCATGATGCTATTTTACGTGAGCAGATTTTCAAAAAAACACTCGATGCATATCAACCGTGGTTTCCAGATTTACAGTATACAATAAAATATGGATTGTTTTTGGAGCATGTAGCAATACAGGCTTTAGAAGAATATCTTAAGGAAAATGATGACAATCTGCCGGATGTTGTAGTTTGTGCAAATGATAATATGGCTTTAGGAATTTATAAATTTTTTAAAATGAACAGTGAAAGATTAAATCTGAAAGAATGTGCAGTCACTGGTTTTGATGATGTTCCTCAGGCAAAATTTGAAATTCCTTCATTGACAACAATTCATCAACCGCTGAATGAGATAGGTGAAAAATCTTTGGAATTGATTAAAGATTTTGTTGAAAAAAAGTCAGTGTGTGCTGAAACTTTTATTGAATCAAAAGTGATGTACAGAAATTCTTGTGGATGTAATTCTGATTTAATAAAACAAACAGATGAAAATTTTATTGAGCAGAATGATGATAAAGATATGCAGAAATTTTTGAAACATATTCAGTCAAAATATGTGCGTTCGGAAAATTTTTTGAGAATTGTAAACAGAATTGCTCTGCAAATGAATAATATTTCTTCGATTGATGGATTGAAATATGTTATTTCTGATAATATTTCTCAACTTGAAGTTACAAGTTTTTGTATTTTGAAGTTTAAAGAATATGATTTAAAAAAATCAGTGAAAAATAACCAATTATATGTTTATCCTGTTTATGTAAAACGAAATAACAATGAAATATTTGACTTTTCAAAAGGAAAAGAAATTACTTTTGGAGATTTTTATCAGCAATTCCTTGAAATTGACAATTCTGAAAAAAATTCTTTGATTTTTAAGTATTTGCGTTCTGGTGGTGATATTGTCGGATGTATGCTTTATGAAACATCTCATGTTCTGTTGCCTTACATTACATCCATTTCCAATACTATTGCACAAGTTTTAAATCGACTGAAATCTCTAGAAGAAAAAGAAAAATATTCAGAATATCTTGAGAAAGAAGTTACAAAACGTACAAAAGAACTTGTCAAAGCAAATAACAAACGAATGAAAGTTGAAGCTGAAGTTTTGAAAATTAGCGAACTTGAAAGGCAGCGGTTCAGTAATGATTTGCATGATGATATTTGTCAACGTTTGGCTGGCATTTCCATGTTATGCCGCAGTTATTCAAATCAAAATGTTACTGTAACAAAAGAGCAGATGGTTGAACTTGCCCAGCTTACAGGAGAAACTTTGCAATGTACTCGTCAATATGCGCACAATTCTTACCCTGTGGAATTAGATAGTCTTGGAATGAATCACAGTTTAAGCAATTTGTGTAATTCATTTTCCATTCAATCAGGTATTGAGTGTGATTATAAATGGAATGTTGATGAAAATCTCGTTTTCGATAAAATTAAACTTTTAAATCTTTTTAGAATTATTCAAGAAGCTCTTCATAATGTTCTCAAACATTCTAAGGCAACTAAAGTTGAAGTTTCTGTCAAATTAGAAGACAATCAAATTATTGCAAGAGTCTGTGATAATGGATGCGGAATAAACAAAAACGCTGTAAAAGAGAAAAAAGGAATTGGAATGAATTCAATGGAATATCGTGCAAATCAGATTGGAGCAAATTTCAAAATAGAACAAAATAAACCAAGCGGAACTTGCGTGATTGTAACTGTAAAATTGAATCCAAATAATGATATAGTATAAAAATTAAAAAATCCTTGAGATTTAATTTTTTTTTTGCTGGATTTTTGTAACGAAAATTTTACATAAACCAATAGTCAAAGAGCAAAATTAAAGCTATTTGATTATTGGTTTTGTTGATTTATTTTTTTACAATCTGACTGATGGATTCAACGACACCAGCCATGTTTTGAATTTCTGATGGAATGATAATTTTTGTTGCCTGACCATTAGCTGCTACTTCAAATGCTTCAAGACTTCGAAGTTTAATTACTTTATCGTCCATGCCAGCTTCTTTTATCATTTTTAAACCTTCAGCTTTTGCCTGCTGTACTTCAAGAATTGCCTGAGCTTCCCCTTTTGCCTTTTGAATGGCAGCTTCTTTTTCAGCTTCTGCTTCAAGAATTAAAGCCTGTTTTTTTCCTTCGGCTTCCAGAATAGCAGACTGTTTATGTCCTTCGGCAATCAGAATTTGTTCACGACGTTCACGTTCTGCTTTCATCTGTTTTTCCATTGCTTCCCTGATTGCTTGTGGAGGTTCGATATTTTTTACTTCCACACGATTAACTTTTATACCCCAAGGATCTGTTGCCTCATCCAAAATTGAACGCATTTTCGTGTTGATAACATCTCTGCTGGTCAATGATTCATCGAGTTCAAGTTCTCCGATAATATTTCGTAAAGTTGTTGCAGAAAGATTTTCAAGTGCGTTTATTGGTTTTTCAACACCATAAGTGTAAAGTTTAGGATCGGTAATTTGAAAATAAACAACAGTATCGATCATCATAGTTACGTTGTCTTTTGTGATAACTGGCTGTGGAGGAAAATCAAAAACTTTTTCTTTGAGAGACATTTTGTTTATAATTTTATCGATAAAAGGCATTTTTACATGAATCCCAACATTCCATGTAGAATGATATCCACCTAATCTTTCAATAATATATGCTTGTGATTGTGAAACAACGCGAATGTTCACAATAATCATAAAGACAAGAATAATAAAAATAGCAATAAAAATATAAATCATTTATTTACCTCATTTTTTTTCAACACAAATAGTGTTTCCTTCAATAGAAATTACAGAACATACAGTTCCTTTTTTTATACTAACATTATCTTTTGATTTTGCAGTCCAAATAACTCCGTTTTTTGCTTTAGCTTCCCCCTTTTCAAAATTATCGATAGTTTTTGTAATCAAAACTTCCTGCCCGATAATTGAATCGACATTTGTTTTTGATTTTCCATTTTTTAACTTTTTGATGGCAAAAGGTCTTGTAAAAATGATTAAAACTAAAGTAATAATCAAAAATATGAGAATCTGCCATTGAAAAGCTAATCCTGTGCGTGCGATAAAGATTAATGGAATTGCCGCTATTGCTGCCCATATTGTAGTAAGTCCGAATGTAAAAGCTTCTATAAAACAGCTTATAACAAGAATTCCAATCCAAATCCAAGAGCTATAATTCATAATAAATTCATTCATATGTTTAGTATAGCATAATTATTTTTAAAGACAAGTAAAATTTTGTATAATTTTTCAAAAAAATGTAAAAAATCCACTTTATTTTTTTTTGTTTATTGATATAATCAAAAGTATGAGTACACATATTCAAGCTTCACAAGGAGCAGTTGCAGATACAGTATTGTTGCCAGGTGATCCTCTTCGTGCTAAATTTATAGCAGATAATTTTTTGGAAAATGCGCAATGTTATAATGAAGTACGTGGAATGTTAGGATTTACAGGCTATTATAAAGGAAAAAAAGTTTCTGTTCAGGGGACGGGGATGGGGCAACCTTCTTTATCAATTTATGTTCAAGAACTTTTTCAATTTTATGATGTAAAAAATGCTATTAGAATTGGAACAGCTGGTTCTGTGAGTGAAAATGTATCGTGCCGAAGCATTGTTATTGCAAATGCAGCTTGTTCTGATTCAGCTTTGCAGACTCAGCGTTTTGGCATAAATCATTTTGCTCCCGTTCCAGATTTTGAACTTCTTGATAAAGCTTATCATACTGCGCTGGAAATGAAATTAAACCCGATTGTTAAACCCTGTGTTTCTTCTGATCGTTTTTACGATGAAAGAGAAACCTGGAAAATGTGGAAAAAATATGGTATTGCAGCCATAGAAATGGAAGCTGCAGAATTATATACACTTGCAGCAGAATTTAATAGAAAAGCTTTAGCAATTTTAACTATAAGTGATAATATAGCAACTGGTGAACAGACAACTGCTCTTGAGCGTCAAACAACATTTAAGGATATGATGATTTTGGCGCTTGAAACAGTATTAAAATTGTAGTAAATTAATTTTACTTAAAATTAAGTAAAAAAAAATACACAATTAATAGAAAATGAGGTAAATAAATGAAACCAACTTTATTAGTATTAGCAGCTGGAATGGGAAGCCGTTACGGTGGGGTAAAACAAATTGATGCAGTTGGACAGAATAATGAATGTCTTTTGGATTTTGCAACTTATGATGCAATGAAAAGTGGTTTTGGAAAAGTTGTATTTATCATCAGAAAAGATATTGAACAGGCCTTTAGAGAAAGACTTTTTGATAGAATTGCAAAAAACTGTGATGCAGAATATGTTTTCCAGCAGAGAGAATCCCTTTTGACTCCTGAACAAATAAAAATTTCTGAAAATCGACAGAAACCTTGGGGAACAACTCATGCTGTATTATGTGCAGAAAAAGCAATTCATACTCCTTTTGCAGTGATAAATTCTGATGATTATTATGGAAGGCAAGCTTTTGAAGTTCTTGGAAATTATCTTTCTTCTATAAATAATGATTCTACTGAACATGCAATGGTTGGATATGTTTTGGGAAATACAATGAGTCGTTCTGGTTCAGTTAGTCGTGGGGTATGTACAGTAAAGGACGGTCAACTTGACTCAATTGTAGAAAACTTAAAAATTTATTATGACGAAAATGATAAAATAATAAGTGAAATGCCCGATGGAGAAAAGAAAAATCTTACTGGAAAAGAATGGGTAAGCATGAATCTTTTTGGGTTTACACCTAAAGCATTTGAAGAGTTTAATGTATATTGGGAAAACTTTATCAAAAATAATGTTGAAGCTCCAAAAGCAGAAGCTCTTTTACCAGTTTCTGCCGGTGATATTATTGAACACAAAAAAGGAATCATAAAATTCTTTAATTCTACTGAAACATGGTTTGGCATGACATATCCTGAAGACAGACAGCTTGTAAAAGATGAAATTGCCAAAAAAATTCAAACAGGCTATTATCCAGAAAGACTGTGGGAAAAATAAAAATGCTTAAACTTGAGTCTATAAAATCAGAAAAAATTTGGGGATATGAACTTTGGATTGCTTCGACACATCCAAATGGATGCCAGAATGATTTTAAAAAAGCAATAGGTGGAGAATATCCATTGCTTGTTAAAATTATTCAGGCAAATGATACGCTTTCTATTCAGGTTCATCCTGATGATGATTTTGCAGTAAAACTGGAAGGCAGCGGTAATTGTGGAAAAACAGAATGTTGGTATGTGTTGGATGCTGCAGAAGATGCAAAACTTGTTTATGGAATTAAAGATGGTTTTTCAAATGAAGTTCTTGCAAAAGCTATAGAAGAAAATACTTTGGAACAGTATTTGAATTTTGTGCATGTTAAAAAAGGGGATTTTATTTACATTCCTGCAGGAACTGTTCATGCCATTGGAGCCGGACTGCGTCTTTTGGAGGTTCAGCAGTCTTGTGATTTAACTTATCGTCTTTATGATTGGGGACGAGGAAGAGAAGTTCACATAGAAAAAGGACTTGCGGTAATCAAAAAAGATGATATGATTCCTGTTGCCCCATTTGATAAACATTTTGAGTGCGATTATTTTTCCTTAGATGAAGTTAGTGTAAAAGGCGGCTGGAGCATGCTTTGTCCTCAAGGTAATCAGGCAAAATCAACTCAACTGTTGTATGTTTTGTCTGCACAAAACGCAGTAATCAGAACTTCAAACGATAAAACTGGAACTCCACTCAAAAATGAAGAAATTTATGCAGTTTTGCCTGGAGAAAAAGTGACTGTTGAAGGTTCTGCTAAAATTATGAAAATTACAGCTAAATAAGTCAAAGCAAACTGATATAAATATCTGTTATAATAGGGGAAGAAATGTTTTTATTTTCTTTTTTGATTTTACCGGTTTTTTTTGTATGGTATTGTTTTTACAAGAAAAACTCTAAAATTGTACCTGCAATTCTAATTGGAATTGTTTGTGCAGTATTATTATGTTTATTTCTTGCATTATTCACCTTTTCGCATAGAATTGTTCCGTATAGTTTTTCTCAAAATTTGACTCATCTTCTTTTGACACAGACAGTTTTGCCGCTTTTATTGCCGTATCTTCTGTTTTTGTTATTTTCAAAAGATACATTGGAATATAAAACTGAAAGTTTTCTTCCCTTAAGTTTGTCATTTTTTGAAATTTATCTTCCATTTATAATCATTACAACTTCTGAAGGATTGTACTCTGGTTTCTCGCTTTTTATAAAACCAGTTTTATTTTTAATTATGATTCTTGTCTGTTCATTTTCTGTAAAACAGATTTATAAATCAATTATTTCAAAAAAAGTAATTCAGATAATAATTTTTACTGTTGTTTTTGTGATGTTCATGATGATTCCTTCTTTTATTGAAGCTTTGATTATTGTTTATCCAGTTTGAAAACTTTTTTTTTGCAGTTGATTAAAAAACTTGATAAAAACATAAAAATCTCTTATATTATAAACAAACAAATTCGGGATTTCTCGAAAAAAGGAAGATATAATGGCTAATGTAAGTTACAAAGAACTTGGTCTTGTAAACACAAAAGAAATGTTTGCTAAGGCTATTAAAGGCGGATATGCAATTCCTGCATATAACTTCAATAACATGGAACAGCTTCAAGCAATCATTCAGGCTGCTGTTGAAACAAAATCACCAGTTATCCTTCAGGTTTCAAAAGGTGCACGTGCTTATGCAAATGCAACACTTCTTCGTTATATGGCTCAGGGGGCTGTAGAATATGCAAAGGAACTTGGATGTGAAAAACCACAGATTGTTCTTCATCTTGATCATGGTCCAAATTTTGAAGTATGTAAAGACTGTATTGATTCAGGATTCTCATCTGTAATGTTCGATGGTTCTGCTCTCCCGTATGATGAAAACGTTGCTGAAACAAAGAAAGTTGTTGAATATGCACATGCTCGCGGAGTTACAGTAGAAGCTGAACTTGGTGTTCTTGGTGGTGTAGAAGATGATGTTGCTGCAGAAGAATCAAAATATACAAAACCAGAAGAAGTTGTAGACTTTGTTACAAAAACAGGATGTGACTCTCTTGCAATTTCTATTGGAACATCACATGGACGATGTAAATTTACTCCAGAACAGTGTACACGCGGACCAGACGGAGTTTTGAATCCTCCGCCATTAGCTTTTGATGTACTCGAAGCTATTGAAAAACAGATTCCAGGTTTCCCAATCGTACTTCACGGTTCTTCTTCTGTTCCACAGGAATATGTAAAGATTATCGAACAGTTCGGCGGAAAAATTCCAGATTCAGTTGGAATTCCAGAAGAACAGCTTAGAAAAGCTGCAAAATCTGCTGTATGCAAAATCAACATTGACTCAGATGGTCGTCTTGCAATGACAGCTGCAGTTCGCAAACATCTTGCTGAAAATCCTGGAGATTTTGACCCACGTCAGTATCTCAAACCTGCTCGTGATGAACTTGTAAAAATGTATTCACGCAAAAATAAAGAAGTATTGGGAAGTGCTGGTCATCTTGACGACTAATTCCAATGTTTGCCTTGGAAAATTATCTGGGAATTTATATCTAATAAAGATATGAAAATAAATTTCTAGAAAATTATCTGAAATAAAAAAATCAGGTTTTCATTAATAATTGAAGCCTGATTTTTTTTTTTGCTTTTTTCGAATTTTATTTCAATTTTGGTTTGACAAAGAATAATATAGGAAATATAATTGACAAAAGTTATATTTTTGAATAATTATGCCGATAATAAATTTGAAAGAATTTTTTTATCGAAATGATAAAATTCAAGGAGTTTTGCATGAAAAGGGGACTTAGAGTCTTAGTTGGTCTTGCATTTACTTTTGTTATTGGTTTGCCTTTGTTTGCACAGCCAAGTTCAAAAAGTATTGAGACATTTTTAATGGAAGATTTTGATTCTGCTGGTGAACAGAATTACATGTATGATGGAAAAGCATATAGCTGGGATTGGACTGTTAATCCAAGCCGCTTTATTGCAGAAGGTTATCCAAAAGTTGGATATTACGAAGGAGTTCCAAATTCGCTAAAGCAATTATATAAAGGAACAGAAAAAGATTTTAAAGTTTTTGGTGTAAAAACTGCTTTTAATAGAAAAGGTGATAACTGGTTCGAAATATATCCGACAGCAGATGACAAACCTTTTGAAATTCCTTTCATTGGAAATGTAACAGCAGTTGATTTTTGGGTTTGGGGTGCAAATTACAATTACTATCTTGAATTGATGGTACGAGATGCAAATGGTGTTGTGCATGTGTTACCAGCTGGAAGTCTTGCATTCAACGGTTGGAAAAATATTATTATAAAAATTCCTGGTTGGATTCAACAGAAATCTCATTTGCGTTCAGGACCTGCAAATTTAGCGTTTGTTGGTTTTAGAGTACGTTCAGACGCAGAAGAATATGTAGATGATTATGTTATTTTCTTTGATCAGATTAAATATACATCTAATTCACTTTCATTTATCTTTGATGGATATGAATTAAAAGATATTGAATTTGGTGACAGTAATGATAATTCTGATGAAGTTTCGGAGGCAGAATAGAATGAAAAAGCTTTTGACTTTTAGTGTTTTGGCAGTGTTGGCTGCAGGTTTTATTTTTGCACAGACTTCAAGTTTGCAGGAACCAAATCCTGAAAATGTAGGAGCAGATTCTGCAATGGCTTCTTTGCGTGAAGTTTCTCTTGATAAATTTGAAAGAGAAGGTTCTTGGAAAGTTCATATTTCATCTGATGATGGTACAATTGCTGCTCGTCTTTTTGAAGGTGCTCCTTCGATGAAAGAACCATTGGCTGAAGATGAAGGTAAAGAAGATGAAGATAAAATGGTATATGGTGTTCGTGTAGATTTCTTTAAACGTGGTAAAAATTCATTTACAATAAAATCTGCAAGACCTATTCCTATCGAAGGAACTACAAAAACAATTTCATTGTGGGTTTGTGGACGAAATCAATCTCACGATATGTATGTTCTTGTTCAGGACTATTTTGGAAGCAATTTTGAATTGTATTTAGGAAATCTTGGATTCAGTGGGTGGAAAAAACTTACATGTGTAGTTCCTCCTAGTCCAGATGGAGAGCATGGCATTGTTCAAAGTAGTGCTTACTACGGTGATAAACCAGGTTTAAAAGTTCTTGGTTTCCGTATCGATTGTAATCCTATGCAGGCTCGTGGTTCATATTACATGTACCTTGATGATTTGCGTGCTGTTACAGACCTTTATGATATGGAAAATCATGACGAAGATGATATGCTTGATAACTGGTAATCTCTTTTTTTGATGCAGAAAATCCCCTGTGATTGTTCAGACAGTTACAGGGGATTTTTTTTTGTTTTTTATTACAACGTTTAACTCAAATGGCTAAAATTGCGCCATTTGAGTTAACTTAGAGTTTCTTTCGAAACTCTCTTATTGAACTGTTCGCGAGAATGCGAACGAATTACACTCCTCGAAAGTTGAAACTTTCTTCGTCGTGTAATTTTAAGGACGTTTAAATCAAATGGCTAAAATTGCGCCATTTGATTTAACTTAGAGTTTCTTTCGAAACTCTCTTATTGAA
>SAMEA104315430__coassemble_81_pt1 | contig 61877 bp, 53 predicted proteins | sample SAMEA104315430__metabat2_low_PE_026 | metagenome-assembled genome bin SAMEA104315430 (sample SAMEA104315430) | gut metagenome | biome: Monkey gut; feature: monkey-associated habitat; material: faeces | place: China | collected 2013 | reverse complement strand
GTCGCTCCAGCCGCTTCCCTCGCTTCGCTCAGTCCAGTGGCCGCCTGCGGCGCTCCTACTATCCTTGCCACGGTTTAAACTTCAAAAGGGGACAGACCTTAATTTATACAATTATAAGTATGCGTTTCAAAGAAAACCATTTTTTTTCATCAAAAAAAGTAATCTTGTTTTGATTAAAACATTCTGTTAAAGTTATGTTTTTTTATTTTTTTTGCTGACATAAGTGTAAGGCATTCCACTCAAGAAAATATTATAATGTATGATAAAATTAAAATCAAATTAAATTACTTTTATTTGTTTAGTGATTTATAAAAAAAAATTAATATTTTTCTAAATAGGTATTGATTAAATATCCGACGTTGTGTATAGTATACGCATGGCAGATAAAAAATTCACTGTCCTTGATTTATTGGATTTAGAACTCTCAGGTCATGATGCTTTGGATTTGCGTTGCATTGCAGGGCGGCGGGGACTTCCACGTGCAATAACTGTTCCAGAGATTAACAGACCAGGTCTTGCGCTTTCTGGATTTTATGATGTTTTTGCAAGCGATAGAGTTCAGCTTTTTGGTCGAGGAGAAGCTGCATTTCTTACAAAACTGCACAACGAACAAAATACTGATGCAATTAGAAAATTCTTTAATGATGATATTCCATGCTGCATTTTTACTTACAATATAGAACCTACAAAGGAATTTCTTGAGATTGCAGAAGAAAATTGTTGTCCTGTTTTACAGACTTGTTTAACTTCGAATGAATTTTCCAGTAGAATTATTCGTGTTTTTTCCAATCAGTTTGCTCCACATCAGACTTTGCACGGTGTTTTAGTTGAGGTTTATGGTATCGGCATTCTTCTAAATGGTCATTCTGGTGTTGGAAAGAGCGAAACCGCTTTGGAATTGGTTGAACGCGGTCATCGTCTTGTTGCTGATGATATTATTGAAATTCGTTGTGTTAATGGAAATACGCTTTTGGGTCGCGGGGCAAACACAATGATTAGTCACCACATGGAAATTCGTGGTTTGGGAATTATTAACATTTCTCAACTTTATGGTGTTGGTGCTATTCGTGATCAAAAAGAAGTTCAGCTTATCGTTCAACTTGAAGACTGGAGTTCAAGTAAATCTTATGACAGACTTGGAACTGAACAAAAATATATGGAATTACTGGGTGTAAAAGTTCCAGTGATTGAAATTCCTGTTCGTCCAGGGCGAAATCTTCCAATTATTATTGAAGCAGCAGCTATGAACGAAAGATTAAAAAATATGGGTTATAATTCTGCAAAAGAATTTAATCAAAATGTACTTAAATGGATTGAAAAAGGCGATTCTTTGGCGGCTTATACCGGTAATGATGATTCATATTAATCCAATGTTGTCATTTTTTTTGATAACTTTGATATAAACATTTAATTTTACAAATTAAAAGGAATTGAAAATGATTGAAAAAATTCTTACAGTTCAAAACAGAGCGGGAATTCATGCAAGACCAGCAGCTATTATTGCACAAACTTCAAATAAGTTTGAAAGTGAAATCATGTTGACAAAAGATGATGCAACTGTAAATGCAAAATCTATTATGGGTGTTATTGCAATGGGAGCCGGGTATAATACTCAACTGACATTGCAGGCTACAGGTCCGGATGAATCGGAAGCTGCATCTACAATAGAAGAATTATTCAACAGCAAATTCGAAGAAGAATAAAAAAATAAAAAAGGGGGAATTATGAAAGGAATTACAGATAGACAGAAAGAAGTTTTGAATTTTATTTCAGAATATACTGAAGCAAATGCTTATCCACCAACAGTTCGTGATATTGGTGAACATTTTGGCATTTCCTTGCGTGCCGTTCAGGACCATATTGCTGCATTGCAGAAAAAAGGTTATCTTGCGCAAAGTCAAAAAAGAGCACGTTCCATTCGGGTTTTGTCGGATTGCAGGGACAGAGAACCTGAGCTTTTTGTAGGAAAAGTTCCTCTTTTGGGAAATGTTGCAGCCGGAAAACCACTTTTATCAGAAGAAAATCTCGATGGATACGTAAATCTTACAGAACCATTTGTGCGTCCTGGAAAAAGTTATTTTGCCTTGAGAGTGCGTGGGCAGAGTATGATTAATGCAGGAATTCTTGATGGAGATTTAGCAGTAGTTGAGCAGGCATCCACAGCGGTTGATGGTCAGATTATTGTAGCTGTAATTGATGATGCGATTACCTTGAAAAGATACTATAAAGAAGCTGAAAGAGTTCGATTACAGCCAGAAAATCCAGCATTCCAGGCAATTTATTGTACAGATGTGAGAATTGTTGGCATTTTATCAAATATTGTTCGCACTTATTAATCATTCATAAAATTTTGATGTCAAATATTAAACCAATTTATCTTTTTACCGGTCCTGAATTTGGATTACGTGATGATGCTGTAGATGAAATAAAAAAAATCCAAAAAAAACAGATTGGCGAAATTGATGAACAGAATTTTTATCTCATTGAAACACCGTTTGCTCAGGTAATGTCTGTTTTGCAAAGCGGAAATTTGTTTGCAAGCGGTGTGTGCGTCATTTGTAAAAATGCAGAACTTCTTAAAAAGAAAGAAGATTTAGCATTGATATCACAATGGCTAGAAATTGCAGATTTTTCTTCAATATTAATCCTTATCTCTGATGAAATTTCTGTAGATTCAAAACTCGAAAAACTTATTCCTAAAGAGAATAAAAAGATTTTTTGGGAAATGTTTGACAACAAGAAACAGGAATGGCTCACCAATTACATCTGTAAAAACGGATACAAAATAAAAATTGCGGCAGTTCAATTGATTTTGGATTTAGTCGAGAATAATACTCAGGCTTTGAAATCAGAATGTTCAAGACTTTTTCTTTGTTTTCCAAAAGGACACGAATTTTCTGAAAAAGATATTGAAGAAGTTTTGTCATCAAACAGAGAAGAAAATGTTTTTGATTTATTTGATGTAATGATGGATGAAACTCTTTCTCCTCCATCCAGATTGGAAAAAGCCCTCATTACTTTGCAAAAAATCAGACTTTCGAAAGAAAATTCTTCAGTAATGCTTTTATCGGGTCTTTCTTCTTGTTTTACAAAAATTGTTAATTGGCACAAAATTGGTGAAAAATCTGTTTTTGGTGCTACTCAGCAAAAAATATACAGAAAAGCATCCCAAGTATGGACAATTGGTCAGGCAACTGCAATTTTGGCAAATATAGCCTCTGCGGATATGGAAATTCGTTCAAGTGGTTCCCAAATGGAGGATATTGTTCTTCAAAAAGTGATATACGAAATTGTGATAAAAAAAGGAAGTCAGTTGGCTACTCTAGATTAACGTTGTTCAAAAGATTTTTTAGTGCAGTCAGTTCTTCTTTTGAGAACGTTGAACCTTTTCCCATTTTCTGATGGTCTGGTGACCAGCTTCGTAAATCATATTTAGCAGGTCTGCCACCCCATGAAACAAGATTTAATTCTAAATTCCAACCACCTTTGCCTTCAGATACAATTCCAATGTTTTTTACAATTTCAAATGAAAAATCATCCGCCATAATTACTCCTATAAAAAGTCAAGAAGATTGTTTCAACAATCGATTGACTTTTTACGCTGCTCCGTAATGCAATTAGGGGCAGCAGTTGATAAAAAAGTTCGCAACGCGAACTGGTGAATTAAAACTTTGACGCTATTTAGGCAAAGTTTTTATTACACACTCCTATAATCAATAAATTTGTAATGCTAAATATTCCATCTTTACTCTAATTTAACATAGAAATTTTAAAAATGCGATAAAAAAATTAAAATACTCATAATTTTTATTGTGTATTAAAGAATTCTGTAGTAAAATAGTTCTGGATAATTTAAATTATAAAAAAAACTGTAATTTGCCGAAAATATAAAAAAGTGAGGTTATTATGAAGAAAGTTTTATTAGTTCTTTTTTCTGTTTTTACTGTTTTGTTTTTTATTTCCTGCGGTTCAAAACCAGCTCCAGAAGAGCCAGAGCCAGAAGCTCCAGTTGTGGAAGAAAATGTAGAACCAGAAACTCCTGTTATAGATGAGACTGAGAACACATCCGAAACTGAACAATTAAGTGAAGAAGAGCTTGCCGCCTTAATTGCAAAAATTGATGAAGCTAGAGAAATTGCAATTCAAGCTGGTGCAGAAAAAAATGCTCCTGATTTATTGAAATCGATTGACGAAATATATGCAAAATTAAAGGAAGAAAATCTTAAAGATAATGCAGATTCTTTGATTTTAAAATATTCTATTCTTGCAAATTATGTAAAAGCTCTAAATGCAAAAACTGAAATAGATGAAAATAATTTGGCAGGTTTTGCTCAGAAAAATTATGATGATGGTGTTGCATTTTTACAAAAAGTAGAAGAAGCTTTATCTAATCCTGATTCTATCGATTCAAATGCACAAAAAAATGCTGAGTCTGCTTATTCAAACTTTAATAATGTAATTACTGTTGCTTACAAAAGAATGGCAAAAGACCAAAGAAATCTGGCTTATGAATCAAAAGTTAAAGCAGACAGTGTTAAAGCAGGTGTTTCTCAAAAAGAAAGATATAAAGAAGCAGCAGATAACTTTAAAAGCGGTGATACACTTTATTCAATGCAGAGTCCAAAAAAAGCTTTAGAAAAATATAAATTATCAGAAAAGCAGTTTACTGAACTTTATAATGAAGTTTCTGAAAAACGTGCTGCTGCACAGGCTGCCATTGAAGCTGCAAAACGAAAAGTGCAGGAAAGTTCACAGTTTGCAGAACAGGCTGATGAAGAATCTCCAATTACTGAGAAAATCGACGGTATAGAAGATGCTGAAACTGTTCTTTTGGAAGAAGATGATTATGAAAATCCAGAGAATGCAGAAGCAGACATTTCGGAATATATTGATGATGAAGAAATAATGGAAGAATCAGATGAGACTGATAAGGAATTGATTAAAAGTGAAACTGAAGCGGATAACGAAACTGAAGAACTTGATTTATCAACAGAAACTATTATAGACGAAAATATTCAAGATGAAGTGGAGGTTGAATAATTATGAAAAAAAATTTATCAATTTTATTTGTAACATTGTTTTCACTTTCTCTTTTTGCAATCAGTTATAAAAATAATACTTATCAAAAACTTGCTGATGAATACACAAAAAAAGCGGAAATTGCTTTGGATGCCGGGCAATATGATGATGCAGTTGAATATTCAAAAAAGGCTGAAGAGAATGCAGCTCTTTCAAAAGCATATATTGCGCTTATGATGGAAAGAAAAACTGCAGAAGATAATATCAAACTTGCAAAAAATCAAGTTGCTTATGCTGAAAAAATTAATGCACCAAACACTTTTCCAATGGCTTATTCAGCTGCTATAGAAAATCTTACAAATGCAGAAACTTCATTTGAATCTGAAGATTATCCTCAGGCAACTGAATATGCAAAAGCCTGCATTGCTTCATTGGATGGAATTCGCGAAGTTACTCCACTTCCAGAGTATTATATTGTAAAGCCATGGGCTGAAACGAAAGATTGTTATTGGAATATTTCTGGTCGCCCTTATATCTATAATAATCCTTTATTATGGGAAAATTTGTATCAGGCAAATAAAAATGATATGCCTAAACCAGAAGATCCAAATCTCATTTTACCTGGAATGAAAATGAAAATTCCTAGCATTACAGGTGAATATCGTTCTGGCGTTTATGATTCCAAAAAATCATATGATGCTTATGGAGAATAATTTATTTAAGGGATTATTCTTTTTATAATTGAAAATATAATTTAGAGGGTAACTTTCTTCTTTTTTAATTTCAAGAGAAGAAAGTTACCTTTTTTTTCCCCCATTTATCTCTTATAAAATAACTCTTGACAAAATAAATAAAAATCTTCATAATTATTTATATGAAATTTTTATCTTTAGTCAAAGTTGTAACTTTTCTCGTCCTATCGGTAGATTGATACCCGAAGAGTGAATGTTATATCTTATGATTAAAGAATGATATAGATTTTATGCTCTCCGGGAAATCGGAGGGCTTTTTTTTTCAAAAAAATATTTTAAGAGGTTGAATATGAAAATTTCTGGTGCACAAATTATTGTAGAAGCTTTGAAGGCATTCGGTATTGAAATGGTTGCCGGCATTCCTGGTGGTTCAATTTTGCCACTTTATGATGAACTTAATAAATCTACAATCAAACACGTCCTTGTGCGTCAGGAACAGGCAGCAGGTTTTATTGCGCAGGGAATTACGCGCTCTACTGGAAAAGTTGCTGTTTGTATGGCTACATCTGGACCAGGTGCAATGAATCTTTTAACAGCTATAGCTGACGCTCGTGCAGATTCTGTTCCAATTATTGCAATAACCGGGCAGGTTAACACTTCTTTGATTGGAACTGATGCTTTTCAAGAAGCTGATACCTTCGGACTTTCTTTTCCAATCACAAAACATTCTGTTATGGTAAAATCACCTGAAGAACTTTTGACTGCAATTCCCGATGCATTCCGAATTGCCACTCAAGGAAGACCTGGTCCTGTTTTAATCGATGTTCCACGTGACATTCAGCTTGCTTGTTGTGAAATTCCTGATGATTTTTTTGAAAAAATGATTGAAAATGAAAAACAAAGCAAAGTTACTGTAAAATATCATTCGACAAAAGAAGCTCTTGCAAAAAAATGTCTTGAGATTGTAGAATTTTTGAAAAATGCACAAAAACCTGTCTTATATTGTGGAGGTGGTTGTAATTCTCCAAACGCATCAAAGGAAATAAAACAATTTCTGAATAATTATCCTATTCCTGCTGTTTTCAGTTTGATGGGACTTGGAGCCATTCCAAATTCCTTTGAAAATTTTATTGGAATGCTTGGTATGCACGGAAATCATGCTGCAAATGTTGCAATTCACGACAGTGATTTAGTAATTGCAGCAGGTGTTCGTTTTGATGACAGAGCGACTGGCGTTGTTTCGAAATTTTGTCCAAATGCAAAAATTATTCATATTGATATCGATGCTGCCGAAGTTGATAAAATAATGGCTTCAAATATTTCGATAGTTGCTGATGTTGAATCTGTTTTTCCAGTTTTGACGGAACTTGTTTCTGAAAAGAAAATTACTGCAAACAAAAATTGGCTCAAGTCTATTATCGAATTGAAAAACAAAAATATTTCGCTGGAATGTGGACGTCCAAAAGATGAAAAACTTGCAAATCCTCGTGAAATAATTCAGAATATTCCAAAACTTGCTGAAAAAACAGGCATTCATGATGATAATCTTATTATTACTACAGATGTTGGTCAGCATCAGATGTGGGCGGCTCAGTTTTATCCTGTTGAAAGACCACGTTCTTTTTTGACTTCAGGTTCACTTGGAACTATGGGATTTGGTCTTCCTGCAGCTATCGGTGCTTCGTTGGCAAATCCTAAAAGTAGAATCGTTTGTTTCAGTGGAGACGGTTCTATTATGATGAATGTTCAGGAGCTTGCTACTCTTGCCGAATTAAATCTTCCTGTTACAGTTATCGTTTTCGAAAATGGAACTTTGGGAATGGTTTATCAGCAGCAAAAATTTCTTTTTGATAAAAATTACAGTGCTTCTGTTTTCAGTAAATCTCCTGATTTGCTTCAAATTGCAAAAGGTTTTGGAATAGAAACTATTGATGGCGATAATGATGAAAATTGGTATCTAAAGGCATTTGATTCAACTCGAAAAAATAAACCTTGTTTCGTTCGCATCAGTGTGAATCCTGAAGAAACTGTTCTTCCATTTGTTCCAGGTGGTAAAGCAAATATTGATTCCATCCGTGATTAATTTCTAAATCAGTTTGCTTGTTCTGCCCATTTTTGATATTAGTTCAAATATCGAGTTTTTTTAGTTTTATTTTTTTTGTAGCTTTCTTGCTTCGTAAAAATCAGAATTTGCACCTTTGCAATACAGTTTCTTGGAAATTCGAATTGAACCTATTAGAAAATTCACAAATGGAAATGCAAATCAACAAAAATGATGAAAGCTTCAGTTTCCGCTTTTATGTTATTTTTCAATCATAAAAAAAGCAATTTCACTTTTCCACTCAAAAAGTGTTTTTTCACAAGCGGCCAGAAGAAGATTTATTAATTTTTGAATAGCAGCACTTCCTAAAGCTTCGAACATTTTTGAGCCATAAGCCGATTTATTTGGTTCAAACCACTTTTCAATCTCTGTTGCAGAAATTCGGCGTTTTTCTGTGATTTGTTTTGATGCAACTTTTACATGAAAACCTATTTTTTCAAATTCTTGTGCAATTGTTTGTGCATCCCATGAAAAAAGAGGATTGTCTTTATCACCAAAAAAAAGTTGTTCGGCATTTTTCATTTTCTGTAACACTTGAGCGAAAGGCTCTGTGCTTTCCTGTGACAAAATTTGTTTTTCTATGATTTCACTAATCAACTGACCTTTGCATGGAATTTTTTGTGAAATGATAATTTTCCATCCGTCTGCAAGTGGAGTTTCAGTTTCGTATGTTTCTTCTGTTTCGTTTGCATCAAAAGTGTCTTTCTCATAGTAAGTTTGATTATCATCTTCAGATTCTTTAATTTTTTGGAAATCTTGACTATTCAAAATTCCGTGAATTGATTGAGCAAGTGCCGTGATGGATTTATGCGAAACAAAAGGATCTGTAAAGAACATTCTATCAAAAACTGCCCCTTTGTATTGCATTTTAATAATGATATCGTAAAATGCTTTTGGGGTTAAAAAATCTGTCTGGAAAATATTGTTTTCATCCCGAGTTTGCAAAATCGGACGATCCAGTTTACCAAGTGTGCGACCATATTGTTCAAGAATCTGTCTGCCTTTTTGAGTTTTGCAGACACCGCAGGTTACGCCCTCGGGAGTTTTTCTGGCAATTTCCCAGATTAACAGTCCGCTGTCAGCATTCCAGATAAGGCTTCGGTGATGACGCAGAAGATTTGCCATGGAAATCATTGTGTCTCTGATATTTAAAAGAATCTCTGCACGGTTTGAATCTAATCGTTGCTGCCAAAATCTATCAGCTCTGTCAAGAATTACATCTTTTGATGGATTTTTTGGACTGAATGTAAGGTTTTCTTCTTTTTTAACATCACCAGATTTGAAATGTTCGTTAATCCACCATTGTGAAATAGGATTGTCCCCAAATTCTGATTTTTGCGATTCCATTTCTTGTGAGGAAACTGTAGCGCAACTTTTTGCGGTGAGCGAACGTGAATAAACATTTACAGAACCGGTTGTTTCAGGAGAAGTTGCAAGTTCATCACTAGAATAAAGTTCGCCTGTATTATTTTTTTCCAACATTGCGGCTATTTGCAATTCTCTGCGTGAAAGTACATCATTTCTTATTGTGTTTTCATATCCTTGTGTACTTGGATTATAAAAAACTCTTCCAGAAAGCTCATCAGGCAAGTATTGTTGTGCGATCCAATGGTCTTTATATGCATGTGGATATAAATAACCGGCTCCATGTCCAAATCCTTCTGCATCACGACTGGAATCTCTTAGATGATTTGGAACATCGGCATCTTCTTTTTCAACACAGGCAATGGCATCAAAAAAAGCCATACTGCTATTTGATTTTGGTGATGTGGATAGATAAAGGGCTGCATGCGCTAAAAAATATCTTCCTTCGGGCATGCCAACTCTGTCAAAAGCTTGAGCACAACTTTCAACAACATTTATTGCGTGAGGGTCTGCTAGTCCAGTATCTTCGCAGGCTGATATCAACATTCGTCTAAAAATAAAATGCGGATCTTCTCCAGCAACAGTCATTTTTGCAAGCCAATAAAGTGCAGCATCGGGATCTCTTCCTCGTAAAGATTTTATAAAAGCGCTGATGATATCATAATGATAGTCTCCATCACGGTCATAAAGGACAACTTTTTTTTGGATTGATTCTTCTGCAGTTTCTTTGGAAATGTAAATCTTTGTTCCAAATGCAGGAATTGGCGAATTTGCTCCCGGTTCCCATTTTTCGGGGGTTGTTTCCACTGCAAGTTCAAGTGCATTTAGTAGCGACCTTGCATCTCCGTTTGCTGTTTCTATAAGATGTTCAAGTGCTCCTTCTTCGAATTCAACCTGCCAATGTCCATATCCCCGTTCTATATCATTAATTGCCTGAAGTGCTGCTTTTTGCAAATCTTCTTTGGTCAGCGGTTTCAACTGAAAAACACGTGAGCGACTTACAAGTGCTTTATTTACTTCAAAAAAAGGATTTTCTGTTGTTGCACCAATAAGAATAATCGTTCCGTTTTCAACCCACGGCAAAAGTGCATCCTGCTGACTTTTATTCCAGCGGTGAACTTCATCTACAAAAAGAATTGTCCTGCGGTTATATAGATTATAAAAATCCTCTGCCTGCTTTATGGAAGTGCGGATGTCTGCAACACCAGTTAGTACAGCATTCAGCGTGATGAAATTTGATTTTGTATGATTTGCAATCACTCTTGCCAAAGTTGTTTTGCCGCTTCCTGGTGGACCGTAAAAAATGACGGAAGTGAGTTGGTCTGCGGCAATTGCCCGTCTAAGTAATCGTCCTTTTCCCACAATGTGATCTTGACCAATATACTCATCAAGATTTCGTGGTCGCATTCTTGCTGCGAGAGGTTCCTGTGTTCTTTTTTGTTCAAAAAGAGAATTTGCCATTACTCGCGGTTCCAGTTTCCTCTTGAAGGATAATATGACCAAAGTCCAAGATTTCTAAATGAAGCTCCTGTTGAAGTTCCTGTTCCTTTTATGGAAACTGATGAATATAAACTACTTTCAATTTCTTTTTTTTCTGGGGAAGCATTTACAATGCAATTAATCAGATAAGCAGTAGACAACTGAAAAGATGCATTAGTATCAAAAGAAATCAATTTTGTTCCAGGATTTCCATTTTCATCAAGAGTTGTTTTTGCAATTCCGCCATTTGTTGTGGAGTCATTGCCAAATCTACCACGTCCTATTAAAATTGAGTCGGCACAAGTCGCAAGACTGGAAATTCTATTTTCAGCATCGCAGAATTTAACTATTTCTTTTGAATTTGCATTTTTATTTGCATACAATTCACTATTTATTCCGAAATAAAAACGTGTTGCTTCTGTGTCATAAGTTTCATTTGTAGTTGATGCAAGCGAATTGAAAAATAAAATTTCTCCATTAAAATATACAGCAGAATTTGCAGAATCATTTGTCTTATCAGTAAGAGTGACTGTGACAGGAACTGGTGACTGTGTTCCTTTTAATTCGTAATAAGTTGAAGCTCCGCTTCTGATAAAAACTTTTCTATGTGCTGCCATTGGGGAATTTGTCTGGAAAACTGCAAAACTACTAGACTGATAATCACTTGACGAATCAGCACCAGTAAGTGGAAAATATTTTCTATCAGTATCATTTATGATAGTTTTCCATTCATTATTTTCAGTCCAGGTAAATCCAGTATAATCTGATTCATCCAAATGCAATTGTGTTGCATAAAGCTTTAAATAGTCAGCATTACTTGTTCCAAGTTCTGTATTGTTTTTGTATTTTGCTGTAATAGCATATAATGTATCTTTATCAGAAAAAAGATTGAGAATTTGTTCTCCATTAAATGTCTGAGTAACATTGTCAAAAACTAAAGATTCACATGGAATATTATTAAAAGTTTTCCATGTTCCATGTTCTGATATATCTTTTTGTTTATATCTGATTCCTTCGTTTGCATATAAAACAAGAAATTCCTTATTATCAACTGTTGTTCTTGTAATTTGTAAAATGTTTCCAAAAATTGTACCTTTCTCTGGTTTTACATCTTTTCGAATTTCATAGTAAACTGGATTAAAACAACTGGTTAAAATAAGTGAACATAAAATTACAGTAAAAATCAATACTCTTTTCATAAAAAAAATCCTTTTTATTTAGCTGGAATAAGCTTCAAATTATAACTTAAAAAATTAATTTTTTACTTCAAAACTTTTTGATAAAATCAAAATGGCTCAGACATAATCAAGATTAAAAATGATACCTTGCTGATATATTTGCAGTACAGAAAATTCCTAAATCATTTTTTGATGTATCAGCAAAAAACTGGGAAATCATAAAAACATTTGATGAAATGCCAAAAGACCAGGCTTCTGTTGCTCTGTAAAATGCACCGACTTCGGCTTTTACCGTAAGTGCTGGAAAATAATTCATTCCCTGACAAGAAACCGTTGCAAATCCAACATTTGCAAGAAGCGGGAATTCAAACTTATTAATAGTAGGTTGATACATTATTCCAAAAGTAATTGGCACATTTACAAGAGATTTTTCACCAATCGTCATGCTGTAAGTAACTATAACATCGCCACCAACAGCAAAGTTTTCCGATAAAAACCTGTAATAGCCTATGGAAAGAGCAGCCCCAGCATAAATCTGTGAACCAAAATTGAGGGGAAAAAGTCCTGCCAATTCTATTTTTAAGAATTGATCTCCTTGTCCATTTTGTGAATAAACATAGCCATCATCATATTCATCACCTGGTTCATCTGCAAATGCAAAAGCGGAACATACGGCAAAAAACAATATAATAGAAAAAAAACGTTTCATCTTGCGACCTTTTTTTAATTATAGTATATTAAAAGCATTGTTTGTCCTCATGTTGATTGAGGCAATAATAAATCTTTATAAATATACTGTTTATAAAATATTTTATCAATAAAACCAAGACAAAAAGGAAAAGTTACATGAGTGCTGTTATTATTGATGGAAAACAAGTTGCTGCTGATATTCGTGCAGAAGTAGCACAAAAAGTTGCAGAATTAAAGAAAAATGGGAAAAATGCATGTCTTGCAGTAATTCTGGTGGGAGAAAATCCTGCTTCTGTTTCATACGTTACAGGAAAACAAAAAGCTCTTGCTGAAGTGGGAATGCAGGATCGTTCTGTTCATTTGCCTGAAAATACTACGGAAGAAGATTTGCTCAAACGGATTGACCAATTGAATAATGATGATACGGTTCACGGTATTCTTGTGCAACTTCCACTTCCAAAGCATATCAACGAAGATAAAGTGATTATGGCTATTTCTCCAAAGAAAGATGTAGACGGTTTTCATCCTGTAAATGTCGGAAATATGATGATTGGACGTCCTGGATTTTTACCTTGTACACCGCATGGAATAATTGTTTTGCTTAAAAAAATGGGAATTGAGACTTCAGGAAAACACGCTGTTGTTATTGGGCGTTCAAATATTGTAGGAAAACCTGTTTCTGTTTTATTAGCACAAAAAAGTGTTAACTGCACTGTTACAATTTGTCATACAGGAACAAAAAATCTGTCAGAAATTACAAAACAGGCTGATATTATTGTTGTGGCTTCTGGTCATCCGCATACTTTGACTGGTGATATGATAAAAGATGGCGCAGTTGTGATTGATGTTGGTGTGAACCGCATTCCTGATTCTTCTAAAAAATCTGGATTCAGACTTGTTGGTGATTGTGATTTTGATGATTTGAAAGAAAAGGCTTCGTTTATCACTCCTGTTCCTGGTGGTGTTGGTCCTATGACTATTGCCATGCTTATGGTAAACACATTGGAATCGGCAGAGAAATAATTTTTCATCATTTTGATTTGGAGTTTACTATGTTGGATATTCAAAATCAAGAAGACAGCAGGGAAATACCTCTTGAAAAAGTAGGTGTAAAAGGTGTGAAATATCCAGTATCTGTTCTTGATAAATCAAAAAAAGTACAGAATACGACAGCTACAGTTAATCTTTTTGTAAATCTTCCGCATAATTTTAAAGGAACTCACATGAGCCGTTTTATCGAAGTTTTTCATAAGTATCATAATGACATTTCGATGAAAAATTTTTTGGAAATGCTCGAAGAAATCAGATTGAAATTGGATGCTGAACGTGCTTTTGGACGCATTTGTTTTCCATATTATATTGAAAAGAATGCGCCTGTATCAAATGCTTCAGGAATGATGGAATATATTTGCACTTATGAAGGTGAAAGTTCAGGCAAAAATAATGGCGAACAAAAGTTTTTTATTTCTATAAAAGTTCCGATAGCAACTTTGTGTCCGTGTTCAAAAGCAATAAGTGATTTTGGTGCTCACAATCAACGTGGGATTGTAAAAGTGAAAGTTTTATATAAGGATTTTTTCTGGATTGAAGATATCATTAATATGGTAGAAAATTGTGCATCCACTCCACTTTATTCTGTTTTAAAACGTCAAGATGAAAAATTTGTGACAGAGCATGCTTATGAAAATCCTCGTTTTGTGGAAGATGTTGTGCGTGAAGTTTATTTGGGATTAAAGGCGCAGGGATTTGATTGGTTTAGTGTGGAAGCTGAAACAGAAGAAAGCATTCACAATCACAACGCTTATGCTTATGTTGAGTTTGGGAATTTAGATTAAAATCTAGGTCTGTCCCTGGCTCGTGCTACAAGTCTGTATATAAATGAAAGTTTAGTTTGCACGAGCCGTGAGTTTTTTTAACGCTGTCGCTAAAAACTCAGAGGAAATTTAGATTAAAATCGAGGTCTGTCCCTGGCTCGTGCTGGATCAGTGATTTATGTTCCAATCTTAAAAAAAATTCCAACTTTGTAGAAAAAAATCAATTTGCTGTTATAAACTTAAATGTAATTCTTTTTTTTTCTATAAAATATATTTAATATGTGAAGTGTGCAAATCTGAATTTTGTATCGCAAAAAATAACACTAAAAACATGAAGACTTTATAATTTTTCAAGTGTTTTAATTTCTTTTCATTATATTGACTAAATCCCTAAGAATTCGCATAATTAACGCATTATGATGAATCCTTTAGCACAAGAATTGAATGAAACATTAAAAGACTCGGTTGTGGGCGAACTCATTTCGCAGATGGGTAAACGTCTTTATTTTCCAAAAGGCATTATAGCTCAAGGTGGCGAAGCTTCAAAAGAAGCAACATTTGCAAACGGAACTATTGGAATGGCTGTTGCAAATGGAACTCCAATCGAACTTGATTCTTACAAAAAAAGTATGCCTGCACTTAAACCTCAGGAAACAGTTGCTTATGCTAAAACTGCAGGAAATCCTGATTTGAGAAAACTCTGGAAAGATAAAATCATCGAAAAGAATCCTTTGCTTAAAGATAAAACTTTTTCAACTCCTATTCTTGTTCCAGGACTTACAGCTGTTCTTTCTTATGTTTGCGACTTGTTTGTAGAAGAAAATAAACCGCTTTTGGCTGCAAATCCTTGTTGGGATAATTATGAATTGATTGCTTCTGCTCGTTGCGGAGCCCCGTTCCATCAATTTAAATGTTTTGAAAACGGAAAATTCAATATTTCAGATTTGGAAGCTAAAATGAAAGATGAAGCTCAAAAATACGGTTCAGTCCGCGTTATTTTGAACTTTCCACAAAATCCTTCGGGATACAGTCCGACTGTCAAAGAAGCAAAAGAAATCTGCAGTATTGTAAAAGAAATTGCAGAAAGTGGAAAAAAAGTTCTTGTTCTTTCTGATGATGCTTATTTTGGATTAAACTACGAAGACGATATTGAACCGCAGTCGCTTTTTGCATATCTTGCTGACATTCACGAAAATGTTCTTGCCATCAAGGCTGACGGTCCTACAAAAGAAGATTTTGCCTGGGGATTTAGAACAGGTTTTATTACTTTTGCCTCAAAGGGATTGACTTCTGCTCAATATGCTGCTCTTGAAACAAAATTTATGGCTGCAATTCGTTCTTCTGTTTCATGTTCATCAACACCTTCTCAGAGCCTTGTTATGCACGCAATAAATGATCCTTGTCATGATGAACAGAAAAAAGAGTTACGCAAAATGTTGAAACGCCGTTATGATTTGGTACGTTCTTATGTAAATTCTCATGAATCTTCAGTTTTAGAGCCTTTGCCTTTCAATTCAGGATATTTTATGAGTTTCAATGTTAAAACTGGAAATGCTGAACAGATTCGAAGAAAACTTCTTGAAACTACTGGAATTGGAATTATTCAGATTGACCAGAACACTTTGAGAGTGGCTTTTTCAAGTATCGATGAAGATAAAATCGATTCTGTTTACGAAAGCATTTACAAAGTTGCCCAGTCACTGTAATCAGTTTTTGTTTGCAGATTAAAAAAGTTTTGTGAAAATCTACAGAACTGAAAAATGACTGTTTGTTTTGAATTCAAATGAAGAAAATTGCCTTTTTTAAGATATTATCAATTTTTACACTTTTATTTTTTCTGTTTTCCTGCAAAGCTCAGCAGCCTGAACAGAAAAAAAGAGTTGTGATTTGGACTAGTTGCAGTGAGTTTGTGCAATATATTGAACTTTTTAACAAAACTCACAAAGAAAACAACGCAATTCTCGTTTACAAAGAAAATCCGGCACTTTCTATTCCGCCTGCCAGTGATGAAACTCCCCCTGATATCATTATTGGTTCATGGCTCAGAAATGATAAACCTTATAAAAATTTTAAACCGCTTGATTACATTTTTTATAACAAAATTTTGAGTTCAGATGTTTTTTATCAGCAACTTTTTGAAGCAGGGCAAAAAAATAATGTCCAGTTTCTTTTGCCTGTGAGTTTCAATCTGCCTGCAATTGTCTTTTCACAGAAAAATAAAGAACTTGTCCCGGATAATTATACATTAACTCTTGAACAAATCAGAAAAACTGGTTCTGAATTCAACACAAAAAATAAAAAAGGTGCTTTCACGAAGATTGGTTTTACACCTCTGAGTAATAATGATTTCCTATATCTCTCTACAAAAATTTTTAAAGTGGATTTTCGTGAAGAAAAAGAAAAAATCATTTGGAATTCTGATAAACTTAAAAAAACAACAGATGCATTAAAAGATTGGATTTATACAGAAAATGAGTCTGCCCAGACTGAGATGGATTTTGCCTTTAAATATCTTTTTATGCCATATTATCGTCAGGTTATTTCTGATAGAACTTTATATGCATATACAACCAGCGACCAGCTTTTTAAAACTATAAAAAATCAGGATTTTGGGATTGATTATCGATGGATTGTTCAGGATAAAAAAATTCCAATCGAAGATTCCATGATTATGCTTGGGATATATAAAGACTGTCAAAATCAGCCTGGTGCGACAGAATTCATTTCGTGGTTTTTTGATGCAGATAACCAGCAGATGATTTTAGAAAGAAAAGAAAAATTGAATCTGGATACGGAACTGTTCGGAATTTCTGGAGGTTTTTCTTCTGTTCGTGATGTTACAGAACACATTTTGCCTGTTTTTTATACTCATCTTTTGACAAATCTTCCCCCTTCTCAGATGCTTTCTGTGCCGCAAAAACTTCCAGCCAGATGGGACAGTTACAAAAGTCTTGTTGTTGAACCATATTTGCGGTCTATTATAACCGCCCAACCTGAAGATACTGTAATGAGCATGGAAGACTTGGAATCTGAATGGCGACGAAAAGTTTTTGATTAATATACAAAGATAGTTTTAAGGTGAATTTTATGGATATGGGTGATATTTTAGATCAGTGGGATAAATATCAAGCGAAACAAATTAAAAAACAAAAAGAAAGCGGCAAAAGCACAGTTTCTCACAAGAAGGCAAATGCACCTACTGCAGAGGAAAAGGCTTTAGCCGCCGAAAAAGATTTTGAATTGCAAATTCAAGCTGAAAATTCCAAGCGTATTAATCCAATGGAAATGTCGCTTCGCCGTTATGGTACCATTGATAAAGACAAGCTTGCCGAACAAGAAAAAGAAATTTCAAATCAAACAGACAGAAATTATCTTTTAAACATGAAACCAGAAGCACGTCTCGATTTACACGGTTTGACTCAAGCACAAGCTCAAGAAAAACTCGATTACTTTATTACAGATTGCCTTCGTCGTGGAATCAGAAAAGTGATTATAATCCACGGAAAAGGAATTCACACCACAGGAACAGATCCAGTTCTCGGTCCTTTTGTTCGTAAATTCATCGAACGTGACAAACGCTGCGGAATGTCAGGTCATCCAAAAACGAAACAAGAAGGCGGAACAGGAGCCACATGGGTCATACTAAAGCAATAAATTGCACACTAAAGGAAAATGGTCAGAATAGCCTTCGCCGTTGTAAACAGAATATTTGAAAGGTGAACCATCTTCTTTTGCCAAATTCCCCTTGTTTTCAACCATAAATCCAGAAATTTTTAAACTCCCAAAAGTAAAAATATTATCAATTCTTTCCCAACTACCTTTATAATAATAACTTCCGTTTTCAGTTGCAAACTTACCAGACTCAACAAACCAAGGTGAATAAACACAAATAAAATCTGACTTACCCAAACCAAACGTTCGTAAAACAACATTCACATCAGTACATCCAAGTTTTCCATCTCTCACAGACTCAATAAAAGCACCATCAAGATTACAAACAAAATCTTCAACACTTCTATTGAAATCTCCGCATAAAATATAAGCATTTTTTTCAGAAAAACTAAAATCACGAACTAATCGTTCACCAAGCAAAGCTTCCTGCCAGTCTCTCCAAATTTCTGTTTCCTCCTCGCCACCAGACTTAGATTTCCAATGATTCACAAAAAGAACTAAATCCTTTTCATCAATCTCCAAACAAATCTGCATAATAGGACGACTAGAAGGCTGTTCATTCGCATAAATCCGAACATCAAAATTATGAATTTTTAATTTTTTAATAGGAAATCGTGAAAAAACAGCACAACCAATTGATGAACCGGAATTTTTTGAAAAACAAGCATAATTCCATTTCTTTTTATTCGACCATGAACCATTTGTCAAATAATTCGAAATATCTTGTACTACACCAATAGATTCCACTTCTTCTAATACAAAAATATCGGCATCTATTGACATCATTACATCACATAAACGTTCCAAGCGAATAATGTATTTTTCATTATTCCAATATTCTCGTTTTTTAAACTCAGCATACTCATTGCCATTAATTTTTGCATCAAAAAAAGTTTGAGCATTCCAACATGCCATTTTCACATTGCAGGAATAACCGCTTTCACAATCTAAATCGTCATTTGAAACGGAACAACTTCCAAGATAGAAAATCCAGATAAGCAGACATAGAAAACAAAACAAAATCTTTTTCATTTAACCTCACTTGAGAGTATAAAGTTATTAAGAATATAAAAAACAAAATAAAACCTTATACTTGCTCAATAATAATATGTCCATACTCTAACGATTTTTTACCAAAAAAAATAATAAATTTAAAAAAAATACGCATTAGAAAGAAAATCATAAGAAATTCATTCCAATGCGTACTGTTGTAAAAGATAGTGAAAACAGATTAATAAACGCTTAAAATGTCAGATAAACGGTCTTTCCCGATGATTCGCATGAAACTTCCAAGTCTTGGACCTTGTTCTTTGTCTATGAGAGCTTTATACATTGCTGTAAATAAAGATTTAGGTTCAATTCCCATTTCTGTAGCAATATCATACATCGCCTGCTGACAGTCCTTATCAGTCTGGAAAGAATCTAATTTTGGCAGAACTTCATCTCTGACACGTTTTACGGCTGTCAAAAGGTCGCCTTCCAAATCTGCTTTGCTTCCATCATTTCTCAATGCAAAACAGAATTCTGGAGCATGGTCAGGAGCACTGTGCTGAATCCAGAACCAGGCACATTGTGCGCGGCGGCGAAGACGTTCTTCCTGTTCAGGTTTTACATCACCAAGAGAAGAAATCACTTTGTCAATATCACCAGAATAAATCTGAAGCAAAGTAGTGAGCATGCGGAAAGTAATCTGATAAGGCATAATTTCTGGAATTTTTCCATCAATTTGACTTAGCATATAAATGCGTTTTTCCTTGTTGAAAACATCCTCAGATTTTGCTTTATCAATACCATAAACAATTCGTTCAGTTTTATCATAATCTTCATAGACTTTAAGAACATCCAAATCAAAACTGATAGAAAACTCTGTGTTTGGACGAGTTCCTGCAAAAAGATAGCGCAGAACTTCAGCCTGATAAATATCCAAAGCATCTGGAAGCGCAATAACTTTTCCTTTAGAAGAAGACATTTTTCCAGGAACACCTTTCAGATTCACAAAATCATAACGCATAGTTACAGGTGCATCCCAATCATAAATCTTTTTTGAAACTAGTTTTGCAGTATCGTAACTTCCTCCAGGACTGATATGATCTTTTCCGCCTGGTTCAAAAACAACTTTTTCTTCGTTCCAACGCATAGGCCAGTCAACACGCCAGCCAAGTTTTGCACCCTTAAAAGTACGTAAATCAACAGTTTCGCAATTACCACAGTCACATTTATAAGTAATGTTCCATTCGCCATCATAATCCGTGATTTTTGTAGTATCTTTTTGACATTTTCCACAGAAAACAGACACAGGCCAATAAACATCATCTTTTTTCATTTTATGTTCATCATCGCGATATTCATTTAAACATTCTTTGATAAGTTCTCGATTCTGCAAAGCTTTTTTCATACCTTCGGCATAACGGTTTGCACGATATCGGCTTGCCTGGTATAAAAATTCAGGATAAATACCAACTCGTGGAAGCTGCTGTTCAATATCAACTTCGTGGTGACGTGCATAATTTTCGTTACGACCAGTTGTGTCAGGTACTTCAGTGATAGGATAACGCAAATATTTTTCAAGTATTTCAGGGTCCGGCATATTAAGAGGGACTTTTCTAAAAACATCATAATCATCCCAAGAATAAATAAAACGTACGTTTTTGCCTCGGTCACGTAAAGCACGAACAACTAAATCTACAGTTATGATTTCACGAAAATTACCCAAGTGAACTGTTCCAGAAGGGGTAATTCCTGAAGCACAGGTATAAGAATCTAAATCGCCTTTTTCGCGAATAATTTGATTTGCCATCTGGTCAGCCCAGTGACAAAGTAAAGGATCTCTTTTTTCATTATTTTGATTATTGTTACTCATAGATTTGAATTATAACAGAATTTTTGCAGAGAGACAATTAGTATTATCAGGGTGTAAAAATGGGGACAGACCTTGATTATTTCTTGATTATTTCGATTATTTTGAAAAATATAAATGAGGTCTGTCCCCTTTTTAAATGAAACTAAGAAAAAAAGGGACAGACCTTGCTTTTTCAACCTCTCAATTTTTCTCTAGATTACAATTCCCCAAATCAAAACACACAAAATACACTTACAAAAAGAAAAAAAAGGTTGTATAATTAATATTCGTTGAAAAAGTTTTTATCTTTTCTAGTTTTCAGTTTTGTTTTTCTCTTTCCTGCGAATACAGCTTCGGTTTTGAGTAAACCTTACAAAGTTTATGTTTTGAAAACTGACCATTTTGAAATTTTATTTCCCAAGCAATCTCAGGAAACGGCTTATATTATTGGACAAAATATCGAAGAATTGTATGAAAAAGCTCAAAAATCATTGAAAACTACTGCGAAGCTTCACATTCCAGTTGTAATCTCGCCAGATTCTGATGATTTTTCTGTAACTTATACTCCAAATCCTTACAACAGAATTATCGTATTTGAAGCTTACCCTGGTCTTTTTGTTCAAAGTGAAAATGAATTTCTTTTAGAAAAACTTTATGAGGAAATTTTCAGAGCAGTATTGCAATCAGAAAGAAGCAAATTCAACACTTTTATTTCAAACACGATTGGTGGAAGTTCGTATCAACCTGTTGCTCTGTTAAATATGCCGTTTTCTTTTATTCAGGGATTCATTTCTATTTCGGAGAAGTTTTCTACACTTTCGCAATATGAAAATTATGAAATTCAAGATCAGGAACAACTTGAACTTCTTGTGCAGGCAAAAATCGAAGGAAAATTTCCAAATCATTTTCAAGTTCGCATAGCAAACGATATTTATCCATATAATCAGGTGATTTTAGCTGCAGCTGCTGGTTTTTCAGCATATTTATTGCAGGCTTATGGAATTGAAAAATATCTGGAATTATGGAAAGAAAGCGGAAAATTGAATTTGATGTTTGCTGATGGTGTTTTTTATAATGTTTACAAAAAAAATATTTCGGTTTTATGGAAAGAATTTTATGATTGCGTACCAGTACCTCAAAATATTGATGAAATTCTGGAAAATGAGAAGAAATCAAGTCAAATTCTTACAAAAAATTCGCAGGGTTTGTATAGAAATTTGATTTATTCAGATTATGGATTGATTTGGTATGATGAGATCCGTCACGAGGTTGATATTTTTGAAAAATTTTCAGATAAAGGTAAATCTTACAATCCTTTTTCCATAAGAAATCTGCTTTTTTTGGCAAATGATATTGAGTACATTTCTTTATCACCAGACGGAAGATTTCTTGCGGTATCGTTTACGCAGATAAAAAATAGAAAAGAATTCAAAAAGAAAGCATGTTGGATTTTCGATTTGCAAAAACGAAGATTTCTTTCGCAAACTTTTTTTCTGCAAAATGCTGTTGTTTTTTTACCTTTTTTAAATGAAAATCTTTTTGAAAAAGATTCAGATGATTCTTTGTCCAAACTAATTGCAGGTATTAATATAGAAGAAAAACTTCCGAAACTTCAGGTTTTTGCTTTTTCAGATGATGACAAGCGTGATTTGATTTATGAGAAAAAATTTGATTCAGACGAATTGCCGGAATCTGTTTGTTTTACACCAGATGGAAAAATTATTCTCCTCATTTCTAAAAGACAATCGCAGTTTCTCAAAATGATTGATTTATCGACTCTTTCGGAGTCAAATTTTGCATTTCCTACAGATTTTTCTGATGGAAAAGAGCAAATCAAAATCAAAAATTTAAGAATTTCACGCAATACAAAAAAGAAAATATTTAACGCCCATCATGATTTTGTTCTTGCTTTTGATTATGTTAATTTCGCTTTTACTCAAGATTTTGGGTTTACAAAATCTGGCTACATTTCGTTTAATCAAAAATTTGAACCTGAAAATGCTTTTTTCATGCAGGATGATTTTTCTGGCGGCGTTAATTGGGCTTGTTTTTGCGATGATGAGGTTTATTTTTCATCACAAAAATATATAAATGATGAACTTAGAGTTATTTCCAAAAGTGAATTAAGTTTTGTACAGTCAGAAATTCGAAAAATTACGAACCAAAAAGATTTATCCAGTACAGTTTCAGAGGCAACTCAAAATGATTTGAATTTAAATGTGCGTTATAATCCATGGAAATATTTTTTTCCGGTTTCTTTCAGACCGATGCTTCCTGTGCGTTCCATTGATGTTGATGATGGACCAAAACTTTGGCCAGGTGTGGGTATCACTTTTATTTCGCAAACCGACCCGTTTGAAAATACACAGTTTTATATTTCAGCTGGATGGACTTTTGCTCAACTTGATTTTGAAGCTGTCTTAAATCCATCTGAAGATTATGAAAAGGAACGTCTAAAAAATGCACGTCTGGTTGGAAAAGATAAATCCGCTTCAGTTTTTATAAAAAATTCTTCCACCCCGGTGGATATTTCGGCAGGCAGCCTTTTCCGTTTTAACCTGGCTGGTGAATATTATTTTGAAGGAATAGTGGGAACTTCCTGGCAGATTCCTATGGGCATGAATTTTAGCAATATGAAAATCAAGATTGACTCAAATTATACCGCATCTACTGATTATTATGATTCAAATCTTATTGATAAAAATCCCAGCTTGTCCAACTGGCCGACTTTTAAAAATGCATATGAATTATTTAAAGCTTCAGTGACCACAGAATATTCAAATATTCATCAGTACGGAATTTCGCCTTATGAAAAGCGCGGATTTTCTGTAGGATTCCGAATGCATTCAAACTGGGATTTAACACAAATGAGGGTTTTAGGTGATTATAATAAGGAACAAACTAATCAGATTGTCAGTGATGACCCAGATTATCAGAAAAAACTTGAAGAATTAAAAAAAATGTATGACAGTCAAATGCTGAATATAAGTCAGATAAATCTTGAAATGTTTGCAAGAATTGAAATCCCACGTCTTTCTCCACTAAAAATGATTAATGGTTGGGTTTTAAGTTTACCTGCAAGTTTGAATGCTTCCTTTTTTGGTGAAAATGGTACTGCTTTAAAAATGAACACTGAGCTTTTACTTTTGGGAAAAGAAATTCATGATGGTTTTGCGTTACTGCAACTTTATTTTGGTCGTATTGGATTAAAAACTGGTTATGAATTGCAGTTAAAATACGATACATCAAAAATTTTGCTCCCTGATATACGAAGAGAAAACTATGTTGGAAAAATACTTTCGGACACTTATATGAAAGACTGTTTTTATTTTCTATTAAATCTTGATTTTACAACGTCCATTGGTTTTTCCACATCTTCTATGTTCAGTATAGAAAATAAATTTGCGTTTTATCCCAAAACAAATGGATTTCTGTACAGTTTCAATTTTATTGCCAGATTCTAAGTAAAAAACAATCTGATTTACTTTTTTTTGATTTTTTGAAAATAATTATTTGAAAATCTTTTTTGAAAGCCTTTTTTGGAAAAATTACAGTTTTTCAAGTGCTGGTTTTAATTCATTTTCCCAAAAAGAATCATCAATTTTTCTTTTGCCGACTGTGTGTCCAAGTTTTCTGTCTGGTCTTATTTTTTCACCATGAAAATCGCTTCCAGCCGTCAAAAAAAATCCAATTCTGCGCCCTAATTCTTCAAGACGCAGACAGTCTGTCATTCTTGCTCCCGGATGAAAAGCTTCTATTCCACCCACACCTTTTTCATAAAAACTTTGCAAGGTTTCTGGCATTTTTCCCCATGAAAGATAAAGTGACATTGGATGCGCAACTACAGGAATTCCTCCAGATTCTTGAATTGCGATGATTGCTTCATCAAGATTTGTGCATGTTCTTTCCACGTAATATGGTTTTCCTTTTGTCAGATAAAGATTGAAAGCAAGTTGTGTTGTTTTGATGATTTTCTTTTCTACCATCATTGCCGCAAAATGAGGTCTTCCAATCGAAGTTCCTGAATATTTTTCCTGCATTTCCTCAAAACTGATGTCAATTCCATCGTTTTGCATTTTTTCTATGATTTTTTTGTTTCTTTCATTGCGGTTTTCAATCACTTTTTGTAGAATTTCATGGAGCGATTTAGAAGGATTTTTTAAACCAAGCCCTAAAAGATGAAATTCTCCTGGAAATCCACTGATGTTTAATTCAACTCCAGCTACAACATTTACTCCAAGTTTTTTTCCTTCTTTCATAGCTTGAGGCAATCCGTTTATTGTATCATGGTCTGTAATTGCAATAGTTGAGATATTTTTTTCGTGAGCTTTTTGAACAATCTGTTCAGGTGTATACTGACCATCCGAAGCTGTTGTATGAATATGTAAATCTACCATAAAATTATGATAGCATATTTTTTTGTTTTGTGATATAATTATTCCAAATGTTATTGTATACGGGAGTGAATAATATGCCAAAAGCCATGCAATACACAAAAGGTTCTATTATCTATTTTGAAGGGGACCATGATGAACGTGTTTTTATCATGCAAAGTGGTTCCGTTCTTTTAACTAGTACAGATATCGAATCAGGACAGCCGGTTTCTGAACAGGTAAAAAGTGGTGAATTTTTTGGCGTAAAATCAGCTCTTGGTCATTTTGCTCGTGAAGAAACAGCTACTTGTCTTGTTCCGACAGTTGCCGTTGCTTTAACCGTTCAGGAATTTGAAATTCTTTTTAGCAATAATAAACCTTTGATTATGAAAATGCTTCGTGTTTTTTCAAATCAACTTAGAAGCATCCACAAAAAAACCGAATCCATTTTGAATAAAATTACAGAAGACCAGCAGAATGGTATGCTTGCTGTAGCAAAAAGTTTTTATGAGGATGAACAGTATCGTTCTGCCTGCGATGTTTATTTAAAATTTTTAAAACGATATCCAAATACAGAATATAAAAATGAAGTTGCAAAACTTTACAATGATTCAAAGCTCCGCATGGAAAGACTTGCTGCACATTCCAGAGGGAATATGTTTGAAATGGAAGATGAAGCTTCAAATTCTTCGCTAAAGCTGTTTGCTCTTCCTGCATTTGAAAGATTTGCAAAAACTTACGAACCGGGACAGGTCATTATTGCAGAATATGAACCTGGTGATTGTTTTTATTTGATTCAAAGTGGACGCGTACAACTTGTAAAATGTGTAAACGGTACAAAAAAGAATCTTGATATTTTAAAACCAGGTGAATTCTTTGGTGAAATGGCAATTTTGGATAATTCACCGCGTTCTGCTACTTGTGTTGCTGCAGGAAATGTAAAATGTCTTGAATTCAACAAAGAAAATTTTGAACTTTTGATTACAGGAAATCCTCAGATGGCTTTGCTTTTGCTCAAACTTTTCTGTAAACGCATTTATGACCAGAAACGAAGATTCAGAATTCTTGTTGTAAAAGATTTGCAGGCAAGAATTTCTGATGTTTTCCTTATGTTAGATGAAATGAATCCTGTTTCAAATGAAGCTGAACGTCAGCGAAGATTTAATGTTTCCATCTCTGATATTTCGCATTGGGCAGGACTTTCTATCGATGTTACCCGAGATGAAATAAGTAAGCTTGTGGAGCGCCGCAAGATTGAAGTTTATGATAATTATATTATCGTAAATAATATTAATGAATTAAAAAGATTATACGAAACCCGTTGCAATACTGGAAGTCGTAAGATATAATAGAACACATGCCGACTTAGCTCACCTGGTAGAGCAGCACCCTCGTAACGTGCAGGTACTCAGTTCGAGTCTGAGAGTCGGCTTTATTTTTTTAACTTTATTTGTTTTTTTACCGATAATCATAAAATGAAAAAGAAATTTAAAATCATTTTTTCAATAACTGTTATAATTTGTTTGATTGTTATTTCCAGTGTAACAATTCTTTCAATACGTAAAAAGATTAATGATAAAACTGTAAAAATCGCATTTTATGGACTTTCGCATGATTTGTGTCAGGCAATTCAGCAGGAATTTATTAATGATGAAAAAATAATTGCTCAATATGATTTGCTTGCTGCCGGGAATGTAGATTTAGGAACGATAACAAATAAATATGACATAATTTTTGCGTGGAATGGCGATGTTACTCAAAGTCTGTCAAAAAGTGCTGAAAAAATTCCGGCAAAAATTCTTGATGGCATTCCAATGTCTTTGAGAAATGAATATTGTGTACCAATTCTGCTGGATCATTTTGAACTGGCTTTTAAAACAGATTTGATTGAAAAAACACAGATAAATCCTCTGGAAAGTTTTCAAAGTTTTACGGATTTTTTGCAGGAATCAAAAAAATATGTTTTTTCTCCGTTTTTTACTTATGGTAGCGATGACAGAATGTTGCTTGCTCTAACAGGAAGTTTTGTGGAAGCTTTGGGCGGACTTGAATCTTACAAAAACTTGATTGAGTTGATGAAAACTTATGAAAATCTTGATGATTTTTGTGATATTGGTTTGAATGAAAACGGTTTGTGTTATGCTGATGTTTTAAATATGCTGAAAATCTGGCCGAAAGAAGAAATCATTCATCCTCAGTGGATAGTTGCAAATAAGATTGATTTAGAAGTATTTGCATCTGATAATCAGGTTGCCTGTTTTTATACAAATCTTTCCGAACACAGAAAAATGAAGTATGAAACTGTAAATAAATTTTTCGCTGAAAAAATGTCAGTTGCGAATGAAGATATGGCACATTGTCTTATTGCTCCTTCTGTAAACTGCGTTTTGATTTCAGACAATTCAAATGCGAAAAATTTTTTGAAAAAACTTTTGACGGTGGAGGTACAATCCCGTCTTTCTGATAAAAGCATGCTTGCACCGGTGAGTTACAGGGCTGAAGCTTACGATTCTTTGGCAGATGATGTTCGTTTTTGGGCTGCATCATGCGAAGGTGGAGTTGAGCCAGATTTATTTGATGCTGTTTTTCAACGAGATAATGAAAAATTGTCTTTGATTGCAAATGAAATTCGAAATTTTTTGAGATAGAAAAATATGAAAATGAAAAGAACAAATCCACTTGCAAATAGAACTCTCATAGTTTTTACAATTTTGTTTTTGGTATGCTGTTTGAAACTTTGTGCAGAAGATATTTCTCCTGCTCAGGCACAAGTTAATCGTGAAAAATTTGTTGCAGAGTCAAAAAAATATGTAGGCTGTCCTTATGTTTATGGTGCTACAGGACCTGATTCTTTTGACTGTTCGGGGCTTATTTATTATTCTGCAAAACAGGCTTTGGGATTGCAGTTACCGAGAACTTCAAAGGCCTTGTACAGTTTTTGTAAAGTTGTTCCAAAAGATAAAATGGAAGAGGGGGATCTGCTTTTTTTTAAGACAAATAATACGGCTTCAATTACTCATGTGGGAATTTATATCGGTGGTAGTCAGTTTATTTCTGCAATTAGTGATGGTCCGAACAGTGGAGTAATCATTTCTTCTTTAAATCAAGAGTATTGGAAACCAAAATATGTCGGTTGCGGTCAGTTTTTGGCTTCTGGCAAGAGTAAATCTTCTTCTGAAAGAAATGTTTTTGATGATGAGCAGAATTTTAATTCATCAGATTCTAAAACTGCGAAAAAATCTACAAAAAATTCAAAAAGTAATTTTGCAGGAAGCAGTTTTTACAATCCAGAAGCTGATATTCTTGATTCCCTTACTTTTGATGGAATTATCGCATGCGGATGGTCACTTTTTTCTCCAAATGAGTTTATGCTTAAATGGCGCGGATTAAATTTTGAAACTAACGCAAGAATCTCAAAATGGGTGCTTGAACCAGGTTTTGGTTTTGGAATTCGTTACAATCATGGAATTAATGTCGTGCAGATTCCTTTGATGTTTAGCGCAACATTGAATGATTATGTGCGTTTTTATGCAGGTCCTGTCATTACTTTTGGAAATCCTCAGATGATAAGTACAGAAAAAAAGATTGATTCTTCATTTTTTCCGGGAATTCTTGGTGTAACTTTCAGCACACCTGCTTTTTCTATTAGTAAGGCTAAAGTTCAGATAATTCAGGATGTGAGTTATACAGTTTTCAACAATCAGGATAATGCTGCCTTGTCATTCATTGAATCTGCTGCAGCAGGATTTGTGATGTTTACTGGAATAAAAGTGACACTTGGAATGGATGCTTTCAGGTAAGATATTTTTTTTGAAGATGAGTTTTATATGAAAATATTTTTTAAGAATTTAACTATTTTGATGTTTTTTTCTTTTTTTCTGTTTTTTTCCTGCTCTGCAGAAATTACTTTTGAAGCGAAAAAAGACGGTAGTGTCAAAATCAGTTATGCTGGAGATTTCAGCGGAGAATTTCTTCAATTTATGATGATGAATCAGAATAGTGAAAATTCTGAAGTCAATTCTGCGGATTTAGAAAATGCAGAAATTGACAAACAGGTTTTAAAAGAATCGCTTAAAAATTCTGGTTTTGAAAATGTGCAGATTGTTTCTGGAAAATTAAAAAAACTTTTGATTACAATGGAAGATAAATCACAAAAATCTGCATTGTTCATGACAAAACTATTGAAAGTACAAAACGGCACAATTTTTGTCGATTTTTCTTATGAAAATCTTAAAAAATTTTATGACAATGCAGATGAACAACTTCAGTCTGATTTAGATTTGCTTCTGGCTCCAGTGTTTAATGATGAAAGAATGAGTGAAATTGAATATCTGGAAACTGTTGCGTCATTTTATGGTGAAAAAATGGCAGATGAACTGGCGGAAAGCTCTATTAAATTGATAATCATTAACGCTGACGGGAAAAAACATGCTCTAAACATTTCCATCCCAAAACTTTTGTGCGGAATGTGATAAAAAGTTGCAATTTTTCCAAGTTTTCACCAAATTTTATAGAGATTTATTCAAGTTTTTTTTAGAGATGTTTTGTATAATTTAAAATATGGAAAAAGCACAGGAAAAAAATATTTTTATTAATCAGATTGGTTATCTTCCAACAGATAAAAAAATTGCGTTTTTAACTGAATCAGCAGGAAATCAGAACGGCACATTTGAATTATGTGAATTGAATTCCAAAAAAGTTGTGTTTTCTGGAAAAATTCGTGCAAAAAATGATGACGGTTCAAAATTTATTGATACTAATGTCGGGGAAGAAATTTTTATTGCTGATTTTTCCGAATTTTCAAATGAAGGTCAGTTTTTTATAAAAATTGGAGAGCAGGAAAGTTTTCCTTTTGAAATCAAACCGCATGTTTATAAAAATCTTTATTTTTCTTTGTTAAATTTTTTTAATCTTTCGCGCTGCGGACAGAATTTTTGTCACACTTCTGATGCTGAAATCTACGGAACCTCTGAAACTAAAAACGTGCAGGGTGGTTGGCACGATGCTGGAGATTATGGAAGATATATTGTTCCTACTTCAAAAACTGTAATGGATTTGCTTCTGGCTTATGATTCATCGAAAGATTTTTTTTCAGATTTTGATATTTTGAAAGAAGTGCGTTTTGCATTGGAATGGATGCTCAAAATGCAGCGTGAAGACGGTGCTGTTTATCACAAAGTTTCGTGTTACCATTTCTGTGCGTTTATAAAACCAGAAGATGAAAAAGACAAACTTGTGATTTCTCCAGTTTCAACAGCGGCAACTGCTGATTTTGCTGGAAGTGTTGCATTTGCTTCAAAATTTTATCAAAAAGAAGATAAGGAATTTGCCCAAAAATTGCTTGATTCAGCTTTGAAGGCTCAAGAATACTTAAATCATCATGATGATGAACTTTTCATAAATCCTCCTGAGATAACAACAGGTGCTTATGGTGACAGAAATGTAAGCGATGAACGATATTTTGCGTTGTGCGCACTTTGGGAAGCAACTGGAAATCCTGAATATCTTAAAAAAGCGTTGGAAATCAGAGAAAAAGAAACTGAAATTGAAACTAAAACTGGAAATAAACATTTTTGGTATGACGGTTTTGGCTGGAGTTTGATGGCTGGTTTTGGAACAGAAATTTTAATCAATAATAGTCAGAAAATTGATGATAAAGAAACTGTTCAAAAACTTAAGGATGCAATCATCAAAAATGCGGAGAATTGTTTGGAAACAGCACGAAAATCAGCATTCATTTATGCTTCGAAATTTTCTGGATGGGGAAGCAATGGTGCAATTTGTGACCAAGCTCACATTTTAATGCTTGCTTATAAAATTACAGGAAAAGAAGAATTCAAAACAGTTGCAAAAGCTCAAATTGATTATCTTTTAGGTTGTAATCCATTAAATTATTGTTATGTGACTTGCTGTGGTTCAAAAAGTCCTGAGCATCCACATCACAGACCAAGCGGAGCAACAAAAAAATTGATGCCAGGAATGCTTGTTGGCGGACCTTGTTCCGGTTTGAACGATGAATACGCGCGAACTCATCTGGAAAATCTTCCTGCCTTGAAATGCTATGCTGATGCGGAACCAAGTTACAGTACAAACGAAGTTGCAATTTACTGGAATTCTGCTTTTGTTTATATTCTTTCGCAAATTGCATTATAAAAAATGGATTTTATAGGAATCTTATGGAAAAATTTTGCATTTTTGCGATGAAAAAAGAATCTGAGGTTAATCATTAAGTTAGTTTGCAGTTTAGACTTTGAAATAATAAAAGAGGCTATATCTCAGCAGTTTTTATCATGCTACTTTTATTAATATATTTTTTTCATTATAATGAGTATTTATGAAAACAGAAAACAAAAAATCTTCTAAAACAATATTATTTTTTTTAACAGCGCTTTGTTGTGCTGGAGTTCTTGCAATTCTTTCTAATTTTATAGCAGATTTTATTCCTTACCATTTAATTTCTGCAGGTGTTTTTGCCATGCTTTTGGGAATGGCTCTCAATCCATTGATTCAAAAGTTTTTGGATAAAAAATGCAGCGAAAATTCTAGAAACGATTATGCGAAAGGTCTAGCTTTTGTTTCAAAAACGGTTTTAAAAGCCGGAATCGTTCTTATGGGCTTTACTTTGAGTTTTGCACAGGTTTTGCATGTTGGAAAATTTTCGCTTATAGTCATGTCGTTTACACTTGTAGCTGCATTTGGGTTTGGAAACTTTTTTGGAAAAATATTTAAGATGAACTGGAAACTTTCAAACCTCATTTCTGCTGGAACTGGAATCTGCGGAGGTTCTGCTATTGCTGCAATTGCACCGGTAATTGATGCTGAAGACAGTGATGTCGCTTATGCAATTTCTGCAACATTTATTTTTGACATTTTGATGGTTATTGCTTTTCCAATTATGGGACGTTATTTCAACATGACAGATTTGGGATATGGACTTTGGGCTGGTACTGCTGTAAATGACACATCTTCAGTTGTTGCAGCTGGTTATGCCTTCTCAGAAGAAGCGGGAAACTTTGCAACAATTGTTAAACTTACCAGAACACTTTCTATCGTGCCAATTGTTCTTTTGTTCGGCTATATTAATCAAAAAACAATAATTGCCGCTCAGAAAAAATCAGGAACCATTTCTTCGGAAACTAAAAAAGTGAAGTTTTCTATTTCTAAGATATTTCCTTGGTTCATTCTTGCTTTCTTAGGATTTGTTGCAGTGAGAAGTATTGCTGATGTATTTTTTTCAAAAATGGGTGATGAACAGACTGTCAAAATAATTGCATCATACATTTCAAAAATCAGCAAATTTGCTTTTGTAATGGCACTTGGTTCAATTGGTCTTAAAACTCCATTTACTAAAGTTGCAAAAAGTGGTGTAAAACCTATGATTCACGGTTTTATCATCTCGCTGATTGTAGTTGTAGTTTCATTTTGTGTTCAGGCAATGCTTGGACAGATGTAAAGATGGAAAATTCTTTTTGAGATTTGTTCAAGAGAGAATTATGAAATGAAAACAAAAGAAAAAGTGCTGCAGATTTTGCAGGATAATAAAGATAGTGTTTCAGGTGAACTTCTTGCCGATGCGTGTAAAGTAAGTCGGGCTGCTGTATGGAAAGCTGTAAAAAGTTTGCGTGATGATGGATTTTTGATTGAAGGGACGACAAACGGTGGTTATAAATTCTTAGGACAAAATGATTTATTTTCAAAAGAAGCATTTTCGACCGAATTTTCAGCATTATTTCCAAAATTTTCTAATTCATATATTCAGTGTTTTGATAAAATCGATTCTACAAATAATTATGCAAAAAAAGTTTTGTCAGAATGTGGAAGCCTTCGTGATGAAAATGGAAATCTGACAAAAGCCGGGGAAAAATATCATAATTCAATTATTGTAGCAGAGTGTCAAACTGCAGGACGAGGACGATTAGGAAGAGTATTCGTATCACCAAAAAAAAGCGGCATCTATCTTTCTGTGATTTACGCACCCAAAGATGGAATTCAAGAGCCTGCAAAATTAACAGCTTTTTCTGCGGTTGCCGTATGCAGAACTTTAAAAAAACTTTTTAATATTGATGCTCAAATAAAATGGGTAAATGATGTTTTTTTTAATGGTAAAAAAGTAAGCGGCATTTTGACAGAAGGGATTGTGAATTTTGAAACACAAAAGATTGAATCCGCAATTGTAGGGATAGGATTGAACATCTTTGAAAATGATGAATTTTCAGCTGAAATCAAAAAAGTTGCAGGTTCTATTTTTGACCGCAGTTATGATAAAGAAGATAAAAATCAAACTACAAGAATAAGAATTGCGGCACAAATTGCAGGCGAAACCCTTTCTATTTTTTCTGAAGATTCTCAAAAAGTAATAAACGAGTATCGGGAAAAATCATTTTTGATTGGAAAGAAAGTTTTTGTTCATCCTGTAATTGGAAACAATGAAGTCTACGAAGCGACAGTTTTGGATATTGACCAGAATGCATCTCTTTTGGTAAAAACTCCGGACGGTACCATAAAATCTTTGAATTCTGGTGAAGTATCCATCAAATCAGAATCAATTATTAATAAAAAGGAATAATATGAATTTTTTCAAAAAGAATTTTGTAATTTCGACTGATGGAAAAGATTTTTACAAATCGCTTTTTAATGTGGTTGGACCAATTGCTGTACAAAATCTTATTTCAGCAGCCGTGAGTTCTACAGATGTTATTATGCTGAGTTTTGTTGGTCAAACAGCAATTGCAGCGGCTTCTTTAGCTGGAAACATTCAATTCATTTTGATTATGATTGCAACTGGTCTTTCATCTGGACTTGTGATGCTTTGTGCTCAATATTGGGGAAAAAAAGACATTGATTCAATCAGAATTCTACATGGAATTGCATTGAGGTTTTCTTTGTTTTTTGGCATTGCAATTACCATTGCCGCATTTTTCTGGCCATCATTTTTGATGAGGATTTTTACAAATGATGAAAATTTAGTGGAAGTTGGCAGCCAGTATATTAAAATCGTAAGTGTGTCTTATTTGTGTTTTTCTATTACCCAGATGTTTCAAGCAGGATTAAGAAGTATCGAAAGAGTAAAAATCGTTTCAATAATTACAATTACAGCTTTTTGTGTAAATGTTTTTTTGAATTCAGTTTTTATTTTTGGTTTGTTTGGCGCTCCAAAAATCGGAATTGCTGGAGTTGCGATTGCTACCACTGTTTCAAGAATCATTGAATTGGTTTTTACAGTGATTTATTCATATATTCAAAAGGATGTAAAAATCAGATTTTCAAATTTGTTTAAATTCAGATTAATTTTGACTTGTGATTTTTTGCGTTATTCCATGCCAGCACTTGGAAATGAGCTTGTGTGGGGTGCTGCTTTTACAATGTATTCTGTGATAATGGGACATCTTGGTGAAGATATTGTGGCTGCAAATTCAGTAGTTGGCGTGCTGCGAAATCTTGGTACTGTTGTATGCTTTGGAATGGCTTATGGTGGTGCAATTGTACTTGGAAAGACAATGGGAAGTGGACAAATGGAAATTGCAAAAAGAAATGCTGTTCGTCTCATCAAGATTACCATTTTTTCAGGAATTCTTGGCAGCCTTTTGATGTATGCGCTTCATCCAGTTCTGCCACTTCTTGCAGATTTAACACCACAGGCACAACATTATTCTGATGTTTTATTGATAATCAACTGTTTTTCAATCATTGGAGCAGCAATTAATACGGTTTTGATTTGTGGAATTTTCCGTGCTGGCGGAGATTCAAAATTCGGTTTTATCATGGATGTTGTAATGATGTGGGGCATCTCTGTTCCTCTCGGTTTGATTAGTGCCTTTGTTTTGAAACTTCCACCACTTTGGGTTTATTTTATTCTTTATCTTGATGAATTTGAAAAAATGCCTGTAATCATAATTCATTATTTCAAGAAAAAATGGCTCAAAAATATTACGCGTGAATAGTGTTTTAAGATTATTCCAGGAAAATAAAATCCGTAAAATAAATCTGTTGAATTTTACCTAGAGAAAGGTGATTGTTTATTTCCTGTATAAGATTTTCTTCGATTTTTACTTCTGTCTGAGTTAAAAGTTCTTGCTTTGAATAATCGGAAAAATAATCCTGAATAATTCCTGCAATCACAGTTTTTTTTCTGAAAATTTCTTCAAAAAAAATTGTATCATCTGAAGGATATGAAATCCATGGTGTTACAAGAAGGATTGTCCCTGTGTCTTGTTTAAATTCCAAAAGAGTGTTGTTTTGAGATGATGTGGAGAGTTCTTTCTGGAGTTTTTCAGGTTTTGTCAAAACTCTAAGAGAGCCTATGTTAAAATATGAAACCTGATTATCGTTTTTTGGAGCCATCAGACTGACTGCTTTTCCCTGAGAGATGGATTGTTTTTGCTTTTCGATTGACTTTTTGTTTTTTGAAAGAGCAAAAAAAGTTCCTGCCAAAATTGTAATCAATAGAATTATTACTATAATAGAAAGAATTTTGTCTAGTTTTGTCATTAATAGAAAATATACATTACATTTATTGATTCTGCAAATACTTTTTTTTGGATGAAAGCTAGGTCTGCCCTGGCTCGTGCTGAAAACAGCCACTCCAACGTGCGTTTAGTTTGCACGAGCCGCGAGTTTTGGCAATCTATGTCACTTTCTTATTAGTGAAATTCCACTTTTGCCAAAACTCAGTAAAAGTTTTATTTCCAAATCAAGGTCTGTCCCTGTTTTAATTTAAATGGGGGTACGACCTTGTGTAACAAAAAACCTCGTGAAAGCTAGGTCTGTCCCTGGCCCGTGCTGAAAACAGGCACTCCAACGTGCGTTTAGTTTGCACGAGCCGCGAGTTTTGGCAATCTATGTCACTTTCTTATTAGTGAAATTCCAGTTTTGCCAAAACTCAGTTAAAGTTTTATTTCCAAATCAAGCTCTGTCCCTGGCTCGTGTTTTAATTTATTATAAAAATCTTAAAATAATACTTGACGTTTGTTTTGTGTATTGGTAAATTATATTTATGAAACTTTATTCGCGTGTTCAAGTTGTAAAACTTTCTATAATAATATTTGTTCTGGCTGTCTTTTTAACTTCAATGATGTTCCTTGCCTGTAGTAAAAAATCTGGCATCAAAACAGAAAATAATAGTTCTTTTGATAGTAATTCAAGTGATAAATCTGCTGAACTTGGAGAAACGAAAAATAAATCGCATCTGGAAAGTATTTTAGAAACAAATGATTCATCTTCACAAAAATTTTCTGATAATGGCGATTTTGATTTTTCCTCATATTCGCAGGAAGAAGTTCAAAATATTTATGTTTATGAAATGTGCAACGAAGCTGTAGTGAATATTACAACAAAAGTGATGAATTACAACTGGTTTTTAGAACCTTATGTTCAGGACGGAGGAAGTGGAAGCGGTTCTATTATTGATAAGCGCGGCTATATTTTGACAAATGTTCATGTCATTCAGGGAGCTTCTGAAATTTATGTATCTTTGCATGATGGTTCTCAATATAAAGCTGAAGTTGTGGGCACCGATTTAGACAGTGATCTTGCAGTTATTAAATTTGAACCACCCAAAAACATGGAATTACAAACGATTTCTTTCGGAAAATCTGAAGATTTGAAAGTTGGTCAGAGAGTTATTGCAATTGGAAATCCATTTGGTTTGGAAAGAACAATGACAACTGGAATTGTTTCGGGACTTGGTCGTCCTATCCAGAATTCAAATCAAAGAATTATCCGCAATATGGTTCAAACTGATGCTGCAATAAATCCAGGAAATTCTGGTGGGCCTTTGCTCGATACAGCTGGTAGAATGATTGGAATCAACACGATGATAAAAAGCAGTTCAGGCAGTTCTGCTGGTGTTGGTTTTGCAGTACCTTCGGAAACTGCTGTTCGTGTAGTTGCAGATTTACTTGAATATGGCGAAGTTAGGCGCGGTGTGATTCAGGCAAACATTATTCAATTAAATAAAAGAATCGCTCAATATGCAGGTTATGATATTTCACAAGGTGTAATGATTTCTGAAGTCACAGAAAATGGAAATGCACAAAAAGCTGGTTTGTGTGGTGGTTCTGAAGCTGCTTATTACGGTTCTCGCAGGGATATTATTTATCTGGGTGGTGATGTTATCATAAAAATTGACAATATAGAGGTCAATTCACTTGCAGATTATTATTCTGCTTTGGAAAGTAAACGTCCTGGCGATTCGGTTATGGTGACAGTTCGCCGAAACAAAAAGAATATTCAGATGAGAGTTGTTTTAGCTGAATAAAACTTGTTTTTTACATTTTATTATTTTCACTTTAAAAAACTGTAATTACCAGAAAAGTTTTGGAGATTTTAGTTTATGAGAAAATTTGAGGTAGTATCACCATTTGAACCAAGTGGTGATCAGGGACAAGCTATTGAAAAGCTGAGCGAAGGTTTTTTGCGTGGTGATAAATTTCAAACACTGAAAGGTGTAACTGGTTCTGGAAAAACTTTCACAATGGCAAAAATCATTGAAAAAGTGCAGCGTCCAACTTTGATAATCAGCCACAATAAAACACTTTCAGCTCAACTTTACAAAGAGTTTAAAACTTTTTTTCCAAATAATGCCGTTGAATATTTTGTTTCTTATTACGATTATTATCAACCGGAAGCTTATGTTGCGGCCCGAGATTTATATATAGAAAAAGACTGTGACATAAACAAAGAAATAGATCAGCTTCGTTTAAAAGCTACATACAGTTTGATGGAAAGACGAGATGTAATTGTTGTTGCAACTGTCAGCTGTATATACGGACTTGGAATGCCAGATTTATACAAAGAAATGCGCATTCATGTTGAAACAGGTCAAACTCTTGATGTTAAAAAATTTGCTCAATCGCTGATTTCTCTTCAATATCAAAGAAACGATGATGTCCTGGACAGAGGGAATTTCAGAATAAAAGGTGATGTAATAGAAGTTTATCCTCCATACATGGAAACTGACGAAGCATATCGCATTGAACTTGATTGGGAAGAGGTTGTCAGAATAAAAAGATTTAATGTGTTGAACCGTGATGTAACTGGCGAATTGGACGAAACTGTTTTCTATCCGGCAAAGCATTTTGTCGTGCCAAAGGAACAACTGATTGGTGCAACTGACAGAATTCAAAAGGAGATGGAAGATCGTGTTGAAGAACTTCGTTCTCAAGGAAAAATGCTCGAAGCTGAACGTCTCAAAACGCGTACCACTTATGATTTGGAAATGCTCAAAGAGATGGGAACTTGTCCTGGAATTGAAAATTATTCTGGGCCAATTTCCGGACGAAAAACTGGAGAACCACCTGCAACACTTCTTCATTATTTTCCTGATGATTTTTTATGTCTGATAGATGAAGCACACGTTACAGTTCCGCAGATTGGTGCGATGTATGAAGGTGACCGCAGTCGTAAACAGAATTTGATTGATTTTGGATTCCGTCTGCCATCTGCATTTGATAATCGTCCGTTAAAAAAAGCAGAATTTGATGCAAAAATGAATCAAATTATTTATGTAACAGCCACTCCACGCCCTGAAGAGATAAAACAAAGTACTCAGGTGGTGGAACAGCTTATCAGACCTACTGGGCTTTTGGATCCAATTATTCAAGTGCGTCCAAGTGAAGGTCAGATGGAAGATATTTATAAAGAGGTAAAACTTAGAATTGAGCGGAATGAGCGCAGTTTGATTTTGACTTTGACAAAAAAAATGGCAGAAGATTTAACAGATTATCTGACAGAACTTGATTTAAAAGTAAAATATATCCACTCCGAAATTGATACTTTCGAGCGGGTTGAAATTTTAAAATCACTTCGAACAGGAGAAATTGATGTTTTGATAGGCATTAATCTTTTGAGGGAAGGAATTGACCTGCCGGAAGTAAGTTTTATCGCTCTTTTGGATGCCGACAAAATTGGATTTTTGCGAAGTGCGACAAGTTTAATTCAGATAATTGGTCGTGCAGCCCGAAATGCCGACGGAATGGTTGTGATGTATGCCGATCATGTTTCTCCAGCAATGGAAATTGCTATCGAAGAAACAAAACACAGACGCGAAATTCAACAGGCTTATAATGAAGAACATGGAATTACGCCAGTAACCGTAAAAAAAGCAATCGAAGATATTCTGGAGCATCAAAAAGAAGAAGCTTTGGATTCTGCAAATATGGATTTGGAAGTGCTTAAAAAAGGATTGAATCTTTTTAAAGCATCCGATCGCAAAAAACTGATTAAACGTTTGACAGAAGAAATGACAGCTTGTGCTGAACGTATGGAATATGAGCAGGCAGCAGTTTATCGTGATCAGATTACAGAAATCCAGAAACAATACGGATAAAATTGCAGTGAGTAAAAAAAATTGGGATTCTGGAAATAAATCCAGTCCCCCAAGGTTATAAATTAAACAAAAAAGTTTTTAACAGATTTTTTTATTCATCCAGAAACAAAAGATTGTGTTCTACAAAACTAAAATAATTTTCGCAGTCAATGATTATGTGGTCTAAAATTTTTATACCCATAATGAATGAAGCTTCAATCAAAATTTTTGTAGTTTCAATATCTTCTGATGAAGGATTGCAGTTTCCAGAAGGATGATTGTGACACAAAATTAATGCAGCAGCTTTTTCTTTGATAGCCAGTTCAAAAACTTCACGAGGATGAATCAAAGTTTTATTCAACGTTCCGACAGAAACACAATGAATCTGTATAATTTCATGTCCTCCATTTAAAGTAACAACTAGAAAATGTTCTTTTTGACTGACCGAATAATTCCGCACAAAAGAAAGTATGTCTTGAGGTGTTTTTATTGGTGCCCTCAAATGTCTGCTTCGTCTGCGTCCAAGTTCCAGAGCAGCTGCTACAGCTAACGCTTTGCTTTCTCCAACACCTTTGATTTCCATAAGCTTTTTCACGATGTCATCTGCATCAGAACAATCAAGAACATCAATGATTTTTTCCGACATTATTTCAATCGGAACTTGTTTCGAACCAGAGCCAAGAATAAGCATAATCAGTTCTTCATCGAAAGGATATGACATTCCAAATTTTAATGATTTTTCCCGAATATCAGGTTTATCTAGATTAATTTTTTTCATATATATAAATTTGTATTAACTATTACGAAAATAGACATAAAAATAGAAAAAAAATCAAAAATATTTAAATTTTTTTTAAAATAGAGTTTTTTATATCCGATAATAAAAAAAAGATTATTCACCACGATTAAAAGTAGGATAAATATGAGATATGAAAAAAAAAGATATAATCTTGAAAAATGGATTTTAGGCATAATTTTTCTTGTGATTTTGAATTGTTTTTTTTCCTGCAAAACAGTTCCATCTGTTCCTGAAAAAGAAGTAAAACTTTCGAGAGAAATTTTGGGTATGGGAGAACTTACCGCTGTTCAGCTTGCAGATTTTTTTCTGATGAATAATCAGCAGGTTGAAAAAGAATTTATTTTGAAATTTGCAGATTATTATGTTCAGGAAGCTGCAATGGAAAATATTAATTCAGATGTTGCATTTGCACAAATGTGTTTGGAAACAGGTTTTTTAAGATTTGGAGGACTTGTTCAACCAGATTTTCACAATTATTGTGGACTTGGCGCAATGGACGCAGAGCATCCTGGAGAAAAATTTGAAACTGAACAGCTGGGAGTGCGTGCTCATATTCAGCATCTTCAAGCTTATGCAACGACACAGGAAGTACAGTTAAATAATCAGCTTATAGATCCACGTTATAATTGGGTTCACAAAACCAAATTCGTAACAGACATTTTTGGATTGACAGGCACATGGGCAACAGATCCAAATTACGGTAATAAAATTGATGAAATTCTTTCGAGAATGGAATTTTTTTTTAAAAATTCTAAAAAATAATCAAAAAATATATTTTAAACAATTTAAAGTAAATTTGATTGAGAAAATAACTAGAATCTGATAAAATAATATGATTATTGAGTAATTAAAATCATAAGTTTATTTTGAATTATACAATGACAAGTTAATAATCCAAACGTTTAAATCAAATGGCTAAAATTGCGCCATTTGATTTAACTTAGAGTTTCTACCGAAACTCTCTTATTTAGGGTTTAATACAAACCCTAAAAACGGCCGAGTCAAGGCCTTGAGCAAAGCGTGCCTTGACCGGACGTATTAGACTGTTCGCTCGACGCGAACGAATCATAACCTTTCGAAAGTTGAAACTTTCTTCAATGTTATGATTTTAAGGAACGTTTTTTTTACTTAGATGGGGGATATATGTGTGGTATTGTAGGTTATGTTGGATGTAAAAATGCATCACAAATTTTGATAAATGCTTTGAAAAAACTTGAATATCGCGGTTATGACAGTGCTGGAATTGCAATAATCGAAGATGATGACATTATTGTGAGAAAATGTAAAGGTGCTTTAAAGTTTTTGGAAGAAAAAATTGCAGACGAAGTTATAAAAGGAACAGTTGGGATAGGGCATACTCGCTGGGCAACTCACGGAGAACCAAGTGATTCAAACAGTCATCCACACGCAAGCATGGACGGTTCAATTTCAATTGTTCATAATGGAATTATTGAAAATTATGCGGAACTTAAAGCAAAGCTTCAGGCACAAGGTGTGGTTTTTAAATCGCAGACCGATACAGAAGTTGTAGTTCATCTGATTGATAAAGCGTATAAACAGCATAAAGATATTTTCAAAGCTGTCCTCGAAGTTCTTCATATTGTTGAAGGTTCTTATGCACTTGGAGTTATTTGCAAAGATTATCCAGACAGAGTGATTTGTTGCCGAAAAGAAAGTCCTTTGGTAATTGGGCTTGGAAAAGGTGAGAACTTTATTGCATCTGATGTGCCGGCTCTTTTGGAGCATACTCGCGATGTTTACTATCTTGGAGAAAAAGAGCTCGCTGTTCTTTATACAGATCATGTTGATTTGTTCAATTTTGAGGGAGAAAAAATCATAAAAGAACCTAGTCATGTTGAATGGGATATGGATGCTGCTGAAAAAGGCGGTTATGAACATTTTATGATTAAAGAAATTCATGAACAGCCAAAAGGTTTAACAGATACAATGCGTCCAAGAATCATCAAAGATGGAAATGGAAAACCAACTGATGTATATTTTGAAGAAAATAAAATGGATGATGCATGGAAAAAAGCCCGCCGCGTTGTGATTACAGCCTGCGGAACTGCATACCATGCCGGAGTAGTTGCAAAATATGCTTTTGAAAAAATTGCACGCATGAAAGTTGATGTTGATGTTGCGTCAGAATTTCGTTACAGAAATCCTATTTTAGATAAAGATGATATTTTCATTGTTGTTTCTCAGTCTGGAGAAACTGCTGATACTCTAAGTGCTTTGCGTCTTGCAAAACAAAATGGATTAAAAGTTGTGGCTATCACAAACTGTGTTGGTTCAACAGTGAGTCGTGAAGCTGATGATGTAATCTACACGCTGGCTGGTCCTGAAATTGCCGTTGCATCAACAAAGGCATATACTACTCAAGTATTGTGCATGTTTCTTCTTGCAATTAAGGCTGGAAAAATTCGCGGAACACTTTGTGAAGAAGAAGCTGTAAAACTGTTGACAGAACTTGAATCAATTCCTGAAAAAATTCAGACAATTTTAGACGGCAAGGAAACAATTCAAAAATTTGCAAGTCAACAATTCAATAAAGATAAGATTTTTTATATTGGACGTCAGTTTGACAGTGCAACTTCATTGGAATCTGCATTAAAATTGAAAGAAGTTTCTTACATGCATTCAGAAGCTTTTGCAGCAGGTGAATTAAAGCATGGTCCAATCGCTTTGATAGACGAAAAAACACTTGTCGTTGCTATTGCAAGTGAACCAGAACTTTATGAAAAAATTGGTTCAAACATGGTAGAAGTAAAAAGTCGAGGAGCAACAGTTCTTGTAATCACACAGGATAAAACTGGAGCATTTAGTGGAAAAGCAGATGAGATTTTCCAGATTCCAGAGTGTTCTTCCACTTTGGCAAGTTTGCTTACAGTTATTCCGACACAACTTTTTGCGTATTATTGTGCAATTCAGCGCGGTTATGACCCTGACAAACCAAGAAATCTTGCAAAATCAGTTACTGTAGAATAGTTTGAAGATTTGTATATTGATTATGAGACGGTAATAATTTTGTAAAAAATTGCTGTTTAACATTGAAACTTTTTTAGTATTAAACCTCTTATTTTGTGATTTTCTGTTACATAGGTTTCGCGAGCTTTAGCAAAATTTGTAAGAATGTAAAATTTTTAAAAAAGTTACAGAGTTTGTTATTGAATATTGGAGTGAAATACTTTATTGAACGAAACACTTGCTCTCTCTTTAAGTGGACTTTTAGGTTTCAATAATTTTGACAGTGCAATTTATGTAAATATGAAATATAAGATGACAGATCAGATAGGTATTATTGCAGGAACAAATATTTTTCTTTTAGGAATTGAAGAAGACACTTTCGGTAAATTCAAGAACTTAAGTTCAATATACATGAAAGCAGAATATAGATGGTGATTAAAGAAACTTAAGTAGAAAAAACACGGAATTCAGTTTTTATTCAGATTTGCATTTAGTTTAAAAACTGAATTCTGTTTGATTATGAATTGTAATATTGACTAAAAAATAATTTTTATGATATAATTAATATCAATTCGGGCCATTAGCTCAGCGGTTAGAGCAGAGGACTCATAATCCTTTGGTCCTTAGTTCAAATCTAAGATGGCCCATTTTTTTGGATTTACAACAAAACGTCTGTAAATCCTTTTTTTTGTAATAACAGATTCAGTGATACAATTAATAAATTGTTCCAGGACAATCTCTTTCAGCATTGCGGGCTGCACACCAGGTTCCTTTTTTGATGGAAGTTTCAAAATTTTTTGTTTTTAAATATTCATATAAGAAACCGGCATTGAAACTGTCTCCACAAGCAGTTGTGTTGACCGCATAAACTTTTTCTGTAGGACATTCCAAAAAATCACCTTTATTAGCTGCGTAAGTAGATTTTATTCCGCGCGTTACAATTATCATATTGTTTAATTCTGCACTTTTTTGGCAGATAAGTTCCTTGAATTCAAGGTCGGTAATCTGATTTTGTGATAGTGAAGTTGATTTTGAAAAAGTTTGCAGAAATTCTTCGTCATTAATCTTGATGACAGAAGGAACTGCCTTTTCGATAACGTTTTTCAAATCCTCGCCGATGAAATCTGCCAGAAAGAATTTTTCATTTTGTTTTGCAATCAAAGAAATTTCGGCATAAAGGTTTTTATCCCAAAAATCAGGTCTGCTTCCAGCAAGCAAAACAGCATCCACATCAAAAATGTTTTGTTTTACAAGTTCGATAAACTTTTTATTCACATTTTGGAGCATTTCCTGTTCCTTTTGAGTTAAATTATTGATATTCAAAGATAAAACAGGTTCGCTTACGACAAGTTCTGTGGTAGAATTTGTAGAATCATCAAGCAAAGTCCAACATTCGCGCGTAAAACCTGGAATGTAAAGAGTTTCTAGCGATAATCCGTCTTTTTGTGCAAGTGTTAAAAAAAGTTCCTGGTTTTTTTCACCCAAAGGACATAATATTGTTGCGCAGTTTTTTTCAAGTTGATTTAAAACCCTCGCCGAGTTTACTGCTTTTCCAGAAGCATCCTGACGATATTTTTTTGAACGGTTTACTTTTGAAAGCATTAAATTATCAAAATGAATTGTTCGCTGGATTGTCGAACTCAAGCAAATACAAAGAATTTTCATTATTTAAAACTCCCGAAATCAGTTTTCAGTTTTTTTAATTGTTTAGTCTTTCAGACTTTCAGTTTTTCAGGCTGTCAATTATAGTTGGAAAATCATAAATTGATTTAAGTCGGATTGTTTTACCAATTCTGCCAGAATTCATTTTGCGTGCCTGCAAAAGAGATTCTGCATCATCAGAAAGCGGACGACCATTTTTATCACCAATCAATATTGCAGTTCCACCCATAGCAGTCCAACCATCCGTGTATTTTTGCATGTCATCAAAAAAAAGCGTATTTTCAAGGTTTGTCCCTGATTTTTTCATGGCGGCAGAGTAAGAATGAGGATAAGGTTTTCCAAGAAGTTTTGCATCACGAATATCAGTAATGTTGTCAAAAAGGTCTGAAATGCCTAATTTTTGTAAAACCCGTTGAGCATGTTCCATGGGCGCATTCGTCAAGATGGATTTTGGATAATCAAGGGAAATCAAAAAATCGCGAAGTCCCTGTTGATGCTGCAGTTCGTCAGCTTCGTTTTCCGGATGAACATGCGCAAAGAAAGCTTCAATATCAGTAAAACCTTCAGCACGCAGCCATTCAAGTGTTGTGGAATAATGAATGATATTTTTTTTGCGCAACTCCACGGCAGTTTCAAAATTACAATTAAAATATTCAGCAACACATTCAAGCATGCGACGTGTAATACCGGCATCCATTTGTGAACTCGAAGGATACAGTGTATTGTCTAAATCAAAAAGCAGATGAGAAATTTCCATAATTTTATTTTATCAGATTTTTTTGTGATAAACCAGCAATTTTTGAGAAAGTTTGTTCCAAATATTTAGCTTCACCTTCAGAAAGACTTGCTCTAGCTAGAATACTCCGCCAAAAATTTTCCATATCCTCACGACCTGGCATTTTAAAAAATCCTATTTTTTGCATTCCATTAGTAATGGTTTGTACAGTTTTGTCAATTCGTTCGAGCGAAAGTGGAGTGTAACCAGCCTGAACAATCATTTTTGTGGAAAGAGATTTTCTAAAAAGATGATAGCTCATAATCTGCACAGCGTGACTGAGATTCAGGGAACCAAAATCAGAGGAAGAAGGAATAGTCACGCCGACATTGCATTCATCAAGTTGAGAATCAGTCAATCCGGTTCGTTCATTTCCAAAAACAACAGCCACTTTTGCATCATTTGAAGTCTGTCTATCAGCAAAATCTGCAAATTCTTCAGGTAAAAACAGTTTTCCGCGTTTTTTACCTCGTCTTCGCGTAGTTCCTGCACAAATCGCACAATCTTTTGTCGCATCACGAATGGAATTATAAAAACTTGCATTGTCGAAAATTCCACCGGCATGAATTGCAAGCACATGAATATGCTCAATGTCATAATCCTCTTTTTTTCCAACAATGCGCAAATCATAAATATCATTGTTTGCCATAGCACGACAAGCCGCACCAATATTTCGTGATTCATCAGGATGATCAAGTACAATAACAATATCAGAAAGTTTCATAAATATGTTTTAACACTTTTTAGATTTTTTTAAAAGACGAAGTGCGTTCAAGACAGCCAGAATTGTCACCCCGACATCACCAAAAACCGCAAGCCACATATTTGTAATTCCAAAAGCAGAACAAATCAAAATGGCACCTTTTATTCCAAGCGAACCGATAATGTTTTCATACACGATTTTCAACGTTTTGCGGCTGATTTTAATTGCTTCTACAATTTTGGAAGGTTTATCTTCCATTATAATAACATCACTGGCTTCTACGGCAGCATCGGAACCCATTGCCCCCATTGCAATTCCAGCATCAGCACGAGCAAGAACAGGAGCATCATTAATTCCATCCCCCACAAAAATCAGCGAACCACGTTTCTTACCGTTTTTCGAAAGATTTTGGAGCAGTTCTTCAACCTTTGCAAGTTTATCAGCACTTAAAAGCTGACCATAAGCCTTGTGAAGTCCGAGCTTTGCAGCAACAGTGTATGCAGCTTTTTCATTATCACCAGTGAGCATTACAATATTTTCAACGCCAGCGGATTTAAGACCTTTTATAGTAAGTTCACTATCATCTTTGATTTCATCACTAATCACAATATGACCAGAATAAATTCCGTTGCATGCCACATGAATTACAGTTCCATCCTGATGTTCAGCACATTCATTATATTCAATGCCAAAATCATTCATGAGTTTTGTATTACCAGCTAGAACTTCCTTGCCGTTCACAGTTGCTTTTATACCCTTGCTTGTAATTTCGTTGACATTTTCAAGAACAACAGAATCACAACATTTATCATGATGAGCCGCTTTAAGCGAAGTAGAAATTGGATGTGTAGAAAACATCTCAGTATGAGTTGCAAGTGCAAGCAGTTCTTCTTCAGTGATTTCAGAATTAGTTGCGTGAATGTGAGTTACAACAAAATTTCCCTTTGTCAGAGTACCTGTTTTATCAAAAACAGCAGTTTTTGTCTTTGCAAGAGCTTCCAGATAAGTGCTGCCTTTAATCAAAATGCCCCTACGCGCACACGAAGTAATTCCACCGCAGAAAGAAAGCGGAATGGAAATGACAAGCGCACACGGACAGCTTACAACAAGGAACATCAGCGCTCTGTAAATCCAGATGCTCCAGTTTGAATCATAAGCCCAGTTTCCACTCGCAAAACCAGTTACCAGCCCCGGAATTACCGCCACTGCCAGCGCGGCAAACACAACAATCGGCGTATACACTTTTGCAAAACGCGAAACAAACTGTTCAGATTTAGTTTTATTTTCCGAAGCATTTTCCACCAGTTCAAGAATCCTTGACAGAGCAGAATCTCCCGCCTGTTTTGTAGTGCGAATTTCCAGAACCCCTTGAATGTTAATGGAACCAGAGAGAACTTCGTCACCAGCACAAACTCTTTTTGGAATGCTTTCCCCAGTCAATGCCGAAGTATCAAGAAAACTTTCACCGTCCGAAACAATTCCGTCAATTGGAATGCGCTCACCAGGTTTTACAATAATAATAGAATTAGTAGAAACCTCATCCGCCGCAACATTTTTCGTACCATTTTCCAGCTTCACAGTTGCATGATCAGGACGCAGTTTTGCAATTTCTTCTATAGAATGGCGACTTTTATCAACCGCAAAATCTTCAAACTTTTCACCCACCTGATACAGCACCATAATTGCCGTAGCTTCTTCGACCTTCCCCAAAATAATCGCTCCAATCGAAGAAATGGTCATCAAAAAAGCCTCATCCATAAATTCGCCGTGCAAAATGTTGCTTATAGCATTCAAAATTACATTTTTTCCAGCAATTATGTATGCAAAAAACTGCAGAACCAAAACAATCGCCTCGTGTACTGTCTGCGAAATGCCAAACCACGATACAATCGGCAGATGTTCTACTATAATTCCACAAACATACAAACTTGCCGCCAAAATTAAAGCCTTAGTTGAAAGTTCTTTCCCCTCGTGTTCATGATTGTGGTTATGTTCGTGCGAATGCTCACTACTAGAGTGTTCCCCGTGTTCATTTATATTTTTGTGCGAATGTTCATTCCCATGGCAGCAACAATTTTTCTTGTGTTCGTCACATTTTTCCATTTCGTCAGTGCAGTTATTTTCTTCCATAAAATACCTCGTCAGAATATTTAATTTTTCATCATTGGGCTGTGCCCCTCAGCAAGCTTCGGGTCGCTATGTCCGGGGTTCCGCTATCGCTCCAGCCTCCTCACTTTGGGCGTTCACTACGTTCCCTCCCGTCGTTGCGGTGGCCACCTTCGGTGCCCCTCCCAGCGCTCACAGGTTTTAAACCCGATTATTATTCTTTGTTTTTCTCAAATATGTGTTCCATTCCAAATTCAATTATTTTTGAAACATGCTCATCCGCAAGCGAATAAAAAATTGACTTACCTTCGCGTCTTGTTTTTACAAGATTTGCTTCCCTCAATAATTTTAATTGATGGGAAATAGCAGAGACAGTCATTTTTAATAATGATGCAATGTCGCAGACACATAATTCATTTTTTAAAAGAGAATAAAGAATTTTAATTCTAGTGTTGTCACCAAAAAGCTTAAAAAAATCAGAAAGACAGAACATAGTTTGTTCTTGAGGAAATGTTTTTTTAATTTTCTTAACGTTTTCTCTGTGAATTTCACAGCAAATGTCCAGATTTTCAGATTCTTTCATGCTTCCTCCAGTTAATAATTTGAATTACTATGCAAGCTGTTTCATAATGAAAAAGAACAGTTGCACGCTTACTTGATTGCAATCAATTTTCATTGAGTAGAATATAATAACATTTGAATAATTATTCAAGTGTTATCGCAGAAAAAAATAAAAAATTTGAAAGAATGATTATTTTCCAAGAAAAGTAAAATCTTCTGCCTGGTTACAAAAAATTATTCCGCTACCAGTTTTTTTGAAACACTCCATCGAAGAAATTGCCTTTATGATTTCATCTTTTTTGTTTTTTTGAGTTAAAATAAAAAGCATTTCTTTTTCAGGGATGATATCAACACCAAAAAAAGTTGCATCACCAGGTTTTGCCGTTCCTCGTGCATTTATGATTGTACCACCACCTGCTCCGGCTTTTCTAGCAGCATCCATTGCATCTTCAGCATAACCTTTATTTACAATAACATTTATCATTTCGTAAGACTCATTGTTGTTTTCCATAAAATCACCTCCATTTTTCTTGAATGTTGTTTCGCCACTTTTTATGAAAGTATTAACGTTTACCGTAAAAAGAATTCCAAAATGATTTCTTTTAGAATCTGTAACTTCTTTGATTTTTTCTATGATTTGCAGAGTTTGTTCTGTTTTCGTCAGGATGTATGCAATATCTTTTGAAGTTTCACCCAACCCGAGTAATTGCAAAATATTGTTTTTTGCTGTTCCGCGTCCCATTAAAATTGTTCCACCTGTTGCACCGGCTTTTACAGCTGCTTTTGTGATTATTTCCCCGCAATTATGAGGCACAATACTTATAATCAGTTTATACATAAAGTTACCCTCTCTTTTTAGTTTTAAGTTTGAAGATAATTCCCATGATTTGAATGGCAATCAACGGCATTAAAGCTACCAACGCAATCACACCAAATGAATCATTTGTTTTTCCACAACCATTTGCTGCACCTATTGTAAAAGAAAGAATAAACGTTGAAGTTAATGGTCCTGAAGCAACTCCGCCTGAGTCAAATGCAATTCCTGTAAATAAATCTGGACAAAAAATCATCAGAATGAAAGCAATGATGTATCCTGGAATTAAAATAAAACGCAGATTTATACCCACAATAGAACGCCACAAAGAAAGTCCTATGGCAATGGCTGTTCCAACAGACAGAAAAACAAGAAGAACCTTTCTTTTTATTGTACCGCCGCTTACGGCTTCCACTTGTTCACTCAAAACCCAAACTGCAGGTTCTGCACAAACAATAATAGCACCGAGCAGAAGTCCTGTTGCAATTAATATGAAATACCAGATGCCACCGTTTTGTGCAACCATTTCTCCTAAAGTTTTGCCAAGTACTTCTCCAGTCTGCATGAATCCGCCGTTCACACCAACTAGAAACAATAAAAGCCCTGTAAAACTATAGAAAAAACCTATCGTCATTCTGATGACCTGCCTTTTTGTCATTTTTAAAAGGAAGATTTGAAACACTATAAACAAAATGAACAATGGCAAAATTGAAATCAACGATTCCTGTAAAACATGAAGAAAACACTGTGCAAAAGGATGAAAAGTTTTAGCAAAAAATCCTGTTTGTGAAACTGTTTCTGCTTGAATTTCAGAAATATCTGGTGCATTTATATTCTGATTTACAAAAAACGAATAAGTCAAAACAGCAATCACTGGACCTAAGGAGGCAATTCCAGTTAATCCAAAAGAATTTTTGTTGTTGTTTGTTGCGCGAACTGTGGAAACTCCCAGTCCTAGTGCCATGATAAAAGGAACTGTCATTGGTCCTGTTGTTGCGCCGCCAGCATCAAAACCAATTCCTACAAAACTGTCTGAAACAAAAGTTAAAATTGCAAATAAAATAACATAGAAAATGAAAAGTGTCCATTTTAGTGACCAATTCAAAACAGTTTTTAACAGTCCAATTGTGATAAATAATCCAACTCCAGTTGCAATTGCAATAGTAAAAATGGGTTTTGAGATGCCTGAAAATTGATTTTTTACCTGCGAAGCAAATACTTGAATATCAGGTTCTGCTGCAGTAACAATAAATCCAATTATAAAAGCACACGATAATAGAAGAAAGAGATTTTTCTTGTTTGTCAAAGCTGCACCAGTTCTTTCACCCATAGGCTGAATTCCCAAATCAACACCTAAAAGAAAAATTGTCAATCCTAAAGTAAGCAGAATTCCACTAGCAATAAATCCACATAACAGTGTTTTTTCGATTGGAACAATAAAAAGTCCCAAAATCAACACTATTAACATAACGGGAAAAACAGAAATGGCTGTTTCTTTTAGCTTTGTAAAAATGTTCATGTCATTCCTTCTATATTGTCATTTAATATGGTAGATAAATAAATAGTAATGAAACTGATGATTAAAATAAAAAAAAGGATGATTAAAATGCACTCCAACCCTTTTGTTTTATTCCATCGCACCACTGTTTAGCATATTTTTTTGCACCTTCCAAATCATGGTCGCGATAATTTCCACATTCTGCTTCTGTTGTGGCAGGGACTGGTTTGTCCCAAACTGAAACTTTTTCCAGAACATTCAAAAAAACTTTTGAAATTTCTTCTTCGCTGTGTTCTCCCCATACTGTAAAATAAAAACCAGTTCTGCAGCCCATAGGACTTAAATCAATCACACCATCCATCTCATCGCGAATATATTCAGCCATCAGATGTTCAAGAGTATGAATTGTTCCAGTGGACATAAATTCTTTGTTAGGCTGACAAAAACGAATGTCATATTTTGTAACTATGTCACCTTTTGTTCCTTTTTTTGTTCCTGCAAGTCGCACAAAAGGAGCTTTTACTTTTGTATGATCCAAATTAAAACTGTCAACATTATATTTTTTTTCCATAAAAACCTCTTTTTTAATAATTCTATTTATCAATTGATGTTTTTGCAATCTATGTTTTTACCAGATTGAATCTAAATGATGAAAAAATTACAAGCAAAATGCAAATTTATTTTATATTTTACTTACCGCTTCCAGAAGAAATTTGCTGCTCAAATCGGCCGCTTTTTCTTCATCGTAAACCGACTGAACATTGTCATCTGCACAGTCTGACATGCATCTGATAATTACAAAAGGTACATGATTTTTATAACAAGTTTGTGCAATTGCAGTTCCTTCCATTTCAACACATTTAGGATGAAAATTCTGAATGATAAAAGCTTTTTTCCTGGAGTCAGAAATAAACTGATCGCCACTTGCAATCGTTCCTTTTTGAATTTTATGGGACTTAGAAAAATCTGTTTTATAAAAAGCTTCTTCAAAAATGCAAATCAATTTTTCATCAGCTATGAACGTTTCTGGAAAACCTGGAACCTGACCAAGTTTGTATCCGAACGCCACAGTATCAAAATCGTGATAGATAGCTTCTGTTGAAATCACAAAATCATAAATCTCAAGCCCCTCTCCTGTAGCACCTGCAATTCCTGTGTTAATTATTTGATTAGGATGAAAATTTGAAATCAAAATCTGAGTGCACAGAGCTGCGTTTACTTTTCCCACGCCACATTTTACGACAACAGCTTCTTTCTCCCAAAGATAGCCTTTGTAAAAAGTTAAATCACTGAGTTTTATTTCCTGTTTGGAAGTCATTTTTTCATAAATTGCTTTGACTTCGCTTTCCATTGCTCCAATTATTCCAATCATCGTAATTTTTCCTCATTTTCATCTTTTTTGATATAGTGCGAAGTTACATCGTCCAGAAGTTTGTCTTTCAGATTAAACTTATTTATAGCCCAGCCCATTGCCTTTTTGTAAATGATGAAACCAATGATAAGTCCGCCAAGAGAAAAAACAATGATGATAATGCCGAGAATATTCGAGAATAATGCGTTGTTTACATCCACAAATTTTGCAGTAATGGCAACTGAACCAATAATCAGCAAAAGAATGATGATAAATGTTTCGATGATTTCAAAAATTGTTGCAATAAACAAAAAAATAGAAGAAAAGCGTTTTTTGTTGCGATATTCAACTTGCTGCTGTTTATGTCGAGCTTTTTCTTCCTCGTCTAAATTGTCCATATTCATAAGTTTACCTCAAAATTTATTTATTTTATTTGGATTTTTCTGATGATTTTTCTTTTTTCATGGAAATGATGAATGTAATTGCGAGTAAAATTCCAAAAACAATTATTGCAGAATCAGCAACATTAAAAGTTGGCCATCGTTCCAATCCAAAAATTCCAAAGAATTTTACATCGATAAAATCGACAACACCTTCAGCCCTGAAAGCTCTGTCTATCAAATTTCCAATTCCGCCACCAACAATTCCCATAATTGCCCATCGCTGTAAAGTCGACCATTCGTTATTTCTGAAATACACAATAAAAACGAGAATAATCACAACAACAGGAACTATTACAAATGATGCAAACCGAACTATATCAGACCAGGTTGCACCAACGCTAAAAGCCACTCCAGTATTTGAAACATGAATGATTCTCAAGAAATCACCAAAAAACTCCGCACCAATTGTGTAAAGTGGTATGTTTTTAACAACAAGAGTTTTTGTGATTTGGTCAAGAAAAATGACAAATAAAGCCAAAGCCAACGGAAGTAATTTAGATTTAAGATTTTTGTTCATATTTTAAATATACCTCTTTATGATTTATGTTTAAAGGAAAAAACACAGAAAAACAAAAATTTGAATTATAAACTTGTCGGCAAATCAATAAAAAATGTTTTGAGAGACAGTTCTTTTTCAACTTTTTCTTTTAAAAGTGAAACTCCTATAATTTCAGTACCATAATGTCCCGCTGCAATTACATTAATTCCAAGTTCCTGCGCCAAATGATAATCTTCGTGTGAAAACTCACCGGAAATGAAAAGATCCAGTTTTTCATCTGCAGCCTGTTGTGTTAAATCGCTTGAGCCACCTGAAGAAATTCCCACTGTTTTAATAAGCTTTTTTCCAAATGAGAAAAGTTTTGGTTCTGTGTTAGTATTTTTTCCAACTAAGCGTGCAATTTCTTCTATTGATAATGGGGATTCAAATTCTCCACGAACTCCGATTTTCATGTTGTGCCAAAATCCAAACTGAACTGTCTTTTTGAGACCTATTTTATTTGCCAGACCAAAATTATTGCCATAAGGATTATTTGCATCTAAAGGTAAATGATACGCAACCAATGCCAAATCATTTTTGATAAAAGCTGAAATTCGTTTGTAATGTGAATCTACAATTGGAGAACAGTTACCCCAAAAAAGACCATGGTGACAAACAAGAACATCGGCATGATTTTGAGCGGCGATTAAAGCTGACTCTTCGCAAGCATCAACGGCAAAGGCAACTGTTTTTATTTCTTTAGAAAAAGGTTTTTCATTTTGAATTTGAATGCCATTTTTTGAAGGATCAGGTAAAAAGTTTTCCTTGCATAAAAAATTATTAAGATAATCATTAAACTCAAATAAATTCATATTTCCTCCCAGTTGACACTCAGTTAATCCAAAAAATTGCAACGTAAGTTTTATGTAAAATAAAAAATTGCAATTTAAGCCATTTGATTTAAATATCTATTTTTAAAAACAGTTTTTACAAAAATGTTGATAAGTTCGTTCTGCAAGAATTTTTGGTGTATAAAAAGTTTTTTCACGTTTTTGACCGAGAAAATAAGCGGTAAGCGGTGAAGTTTGCTCCACACAACCATATCCTGCGGTTTTATATTCTTCTACAGAATCCAGAAAAAAGACAGATGAAACTCGCGAACTGTTCATTTTTGCAAAATCACTGACAGCAGAATTTCCCATCACATCACTTACAAGAAATACTTTTGTTTGTGGAGAAAAATTCTGGTCAACAAACTGCAGCATGGCTTTACATTCCTGTAAAATATTATAGGAATAAAATTCCCTTTGAGCCATAAATTTCTGGTTGTCCTGAAGACTCCTTAATAAACAAGCAGTCTGCCTCAAAATCTTAAAATCCTCGAAAGAATGCATCCATTTTACATCATCACAGAAAAAATCTGCCGACATAACAGTAAAACCTTTTTGAGCCAAAAGCTGAAGATAAGGAATGTAATTATGAGTATCAGCACGTTTATCAGGAAAAAACAGAATGACAGGTTTCTCGTCATCATGCACATCTGTTTCCAAATCTTCCTGTTTTTTTATATTTGGAAAAAAAGTAAACAACTTTACATTAGAATAGGATAAAATGCTTGCTTTTTGAAATCCCGCCCGAAAACTTCCTGTATAATTTGTTTGAACTTTCTGTACATTTAATTCTTTTGACGGAAGTTCAACTGGTGCAGTCAAAAAGGTAAGGCAAATTGCGACAGTGGATAAAAAAGTAGTTAAAACTGCCCAAAACTTCATAAGGGGGCTGTATCTGTCGATATAAAGCTGCTCAGAATAACGGAAAAGTGCGTGGAAATTTGAAATCAGTACTAAAAATGCAATCACAAATCCTAAAACTGTTAACAATTCTAATCCCCATGCAATGATTTGCAGAATTGAAAGTAAAAAAGTAAACGGTGCGACAACAGTCAGAGGATCTCTTCGTGGTTTTTTAGTAAAAAAAACTCGAAAATTCGTGATAAAGAGCAGTACAAAAATCAAAAGTTCGCCATAAAACTTCATAAATATAATATAACCGTATAGTAAAAATAAGTCAAGTGATTTTTTAAAAAAGTGCTTTTTAAAAATAGTTGTGAATAAAAAGATGATTCAACTTTTCCAAAAAATCAAGTTTTATTAAAAAAACAGTTCCGCCAGAGCAATTAAAGAAGGTAAAGTTGCAATGCAGACAACACTGGAAATGGAAACTATAAGACTTGCATAAGAAGCATTCTTATTAAAAACGCACGCAAGACCTGGAATGGAAGTTGCAGCCGGACAGAGCGAACAAATCAGAACGACATAGCACAAAAGTCTTGCATTGCCGATGTTGCTACCGAACACTTTCATCACGACAAATAGTATGAAAATATTAATAAGACCGCATAAAATCAGTCTGATGAAACAGAATTTTACAATATTCCAGCAGTATTTTTTTACTTCAAAAATTCTGAGCTCAGCAAGCAGAATACCAATTAAAATCATACTTACAGCCGTATTCAAATCTCCAATCATAACAAGTGGTTGTTGGATAAATTGTGGCAGCGTAAACGGCATACAGTAAAGAATGATTCCCACAAAAATGCAGATAATGTTTGGATTGAGAATGATTTTTTTGATGTTGAAAGAACCGCTCATTTGAATATAGCCGTAAGTCCAAACCATAAAGTTGAAGATTACAAGATAGCCCATCAGGTAAAAAACACCTTCATCACCGAAAACACCTCGAATCAAAGGAATGCCCATAAAACCGCAGTTTGTGAACGCAATGCACAGTCTGTCAATGATGTTTTTGGAAGTAAGAATTCCAATCAAAATCATGATAAGGGTGATGAAAAGTGAAAGAAGAATTACAAAAAGCAGTTTTGTAAGTTCATCACTGTTAAAATCTTTGTTGAATGCATTTATGATGATGCAGGGATTGATAAAATAAAGCAAAAGTTTGCTCAAAAATTTTCGTTCAATTTCCTGAACTTTGAACACCTTTGCAAAAATAAATCCACAAAGCATGATTAAAAACATTGTGATTAACTGTTTCGTTACAAGAATATACATTTTTATGCCTCACATAAAACCAAAAAATTATTTTCCAAATACAGCAAAAATCGCTGAAAAAAGTCCGAGTGAACCTGCCATCATGATAAGACCTGCAAGCAGAACTCCAAGCATTACAGCAATGACAGTTTGTTTAAATTTCATATTTAAAAAACTGGCAGCCAAAGTTCCTGTCCAGGCACCTGTTCCAGGTAACGGAATTCCGACAAAAAGCAAAAGCGCTAAAAAGATTCCACGTCCGGCTTTTGCCTGAAGTTTATCACCGGCTTTTGAACCTTTTTCAAGAAAAAAATGACAGATTCTGCCAATAATTTTTTTGTTCTGTCCCCATTCCAAAACTTTTCTTGCAAAAAGATAGATGATTGGAACTGGAATCATATTTCCTAAAATGCAGACAATGTATGACGGAATGATTGGCAGTTGCATCGCTTGTGAAACTGGAATGGCTCCTCGAAGTTCTATTAGTGGAACCATGGAAATTAAAAAGATAATAATGTAATTTTTTATCATAAATGGCATTATATATTATTATTAAGTACTTGAAAATATCTTTTTATTGTAATATAATAAATTTCACTTGCCGGGATGGCGGAATTGGTAGACGCCCAGGACTTAAAATCCTGTGTCAAGCAATTGACGTGCCAGTTCGATTCTGGTTCCCGGCAATGGCCTCCTTATTTAAGGGGGCTTTTTTTTTGGAGATTATATGGAATTTCATTCATATTCGCCGATTTGCCCTTTTAAGTCGATTGATGATATTAAAGGAAAGCATGTTACGGTTATGGGACTGGGACTGAATGGTGGCGGAGAAGCTGCTGTTAAATTTTTCTTGAAAAAAGGTGCTTATGTGCTTGTGACTGATATGAAAACGCAGAATCAGTTGCAGCCGACTATTGACAGAATTCAGTCGGATTCGACGATTGATATTTCCAGGTTGACTTATCATCTTGGCGAGCATAGGCTGGAGGATTTTGAAAATGCTGACTGTGTAATTAAAAATCCTGGCGTTAAATATGAAGGAAATATTTATCTGGCGGCTGCAAAGGCAATTGAAACGGATTTGAGTATTTTTCTGCGTTTTACAGATTGTCCGATTATTGCTGTGACTGGAAGTAAGGGAAAATCGTCGACTGTAAGTGCAATTTATTATGGGCTTTCAAAAGCTGGTTACAAAACTTTTTTGGGTGGAAACATTACCGTAAGTCCGCTGACTTTTTTTGATGAAGTTTCGGCTGACACTCCTGTGGTGATTGAGTTTTCTTCATGGCAGCTTGCTGATTTACGGGGCAGAAAAGTTTTGAAACCGCATATTAGTTTGATTACGAAAATTGTTCCTGACCATCAGAATTGGTATGATAATATGGAAAATTATGTTGCGGACAAACGGTTGATTTACGCTAATCAAGATAGTGGTGATTATTCGATTTTTGATGAAGACGGTGATGAAGAGGGGACAGCTCCTGATTCTGTTTTGCATCCTGGAATTGCAAGTTGGGGTGATTTGTTTGCAAGTGAGTCAAAGGCTACTGTTTTGCGTTACAATGCCGATAAACCTCGTTATGATTTAGGAAAACTTCTTGTTCCTGGAAAGCACATGCAGACAAATGCACAAAATGCGGCTCTTGTAATGCAGCTTATGAATATTCCGAAAGACAAAATTGTCAGAATTTTGCAGACTTGGCCGGGAATCAATCACCGTTTACAATATTTTCACAGCTGGAAAAAAACTGTAGCTTTTCCAAAAAGTATTGAAAAATCAAAGTCTTTTGAAAGTGTAGAAAGGGAAATTGAATATAGATTTTATAATGATACTTGTGCGACTGTTCCAGAAGCGGCTGCGGCTGCAACTCAGGCTTTTGAAAAACCTGTGATTTTAATTACAGGCGGAACTGATAAGGGGCTCGACCTTGATAAACTTGTGCAGGCTCTTTGTGGAAAACTTTCTTTTGGCTTAAGTCAGATTTATTTTTTAGATGGAACAGCAACTCAAAAAATTATTTCAAGTCTGAATCAAGCTGGTGTTCATTATTTTGGACCGTTTGGAAGTCTTTCTGAACTTTTGCAGGTGCTTAAAAAAAATCTTGAAAATCAGAAAAATATTGATAACATAATGAAAGAAAGTGATTCTGAAATTGTAGTTTTCAGTCCTGGTGCAACTTCTTTTGGAATGTTTGCAAATGAATTTGACAGGGGAAATCAATTTATGAATGCTGTAAAAGAAATTTTTTAAAGAATTCTTTTATTATTGAAGATTTTTGTGATTTATGTTATTTTAAATGACAGAGTGCATTTTTTTAATACTTGAGGTGTGTTATGGCTGAAGAAAAATTTGATTTTTCTATCGATAGTTTAGGACCTTGTACTATTCCTTCTCCAATTAAACTGTCAACTGAACATGGGGACTATACTGCAAATTATGTTAGTGATGATTCTTATGTGATTTCAAATGTGAATGTTTATGATAAAACTAAACCTGTAGTGCTTGATTCTTCAAATTTGATTGAGAAAGCAGGCCCGCGTCAGAATATTTATTTTGACCCTACTCATGCAAAAGCTGGTATTTGTACTTGCGGTGGTTTGTGTCCTGGTTTGAATGATGTTATCCGTGCAATTGTGCGATGTTTAAATACTCGTTATGGCGTAAAAACTGTAAAAGGATATCAATTTGGTTTCCATGGATTTTTTGCAGAATCCGGTTATGCACCTATTGAACTTGATCGCTATTTAATAGATGAAATCCATAAAATTGGTGGAACTTATCTTGGAACTAGCCGTGGCGGCGGTCAGAGGGTTTCTGAAATTGTTGATTGTCTTGAACGTGACGGAATCAACATGCTTTTTATTATTGGTGGTGACGGAACTCAGCGTGGTTCTTATGATATTGCCTGCGAAGTGGAAAAACGCGGTTTAAAATGTGCTGTTGTGGGTGTTCCAAAAACTGTTGACAATGATTTGATGTTTATTGACCGTTCGTTTGGTTTTGAAACTGCTGTTCAGCGTGCAAAAGAAGCTGTTGCTGCTGTTCATATGGAAGCTGCCAGCCAGATAAACGGAATTGGTCTTGTAAAACTTATGGGACGTGAAGCAGGATTTATTGCAACTGCTGCTGCTTTGGCTAGTCATGAAACAAATTTCTGTTTGATTCCAGAAGTTCCTTTTGAAATGGATGGTGAACATGGATTTTTGGCTTGTCTGGAACGCCGTCTTGCAAAACGCGGTCATGCTGTAATTGTTGTTTCTGAAGGTGCTGGACAGGATTTGCTTGTTACCACAAATGCAACTGATGCTTCAGGAAATAAAAAACTTGCTGATATTGGTATTTTCTTGAAAACAGAAATTGAAAAATATTTTAAGGCAAAGAATATTGAAATCAACTTAAAATATATTGATCCTTCTTATCAGGTAAGAGCTTCTGTAACAACAGCCAGCGATTCAATTTATTGTGAACGTCTTGGAAACAATGCTGTTCATGCTGCTATGGCTGGTAAAACTAAATGTGTAATTGGTCTTGTTCATGACAAATTTGTCCATTTGCCAATTAAAGCTGTAACTGCCCACAGAAATGCTGTTGACCCTGAAGGTTCTTTGTGGCGTGATGCTCTTGATGCTACAGGTCAGCCAGTTCTTATGGTAAATGATATGGAAAAAGCTCAGGCTAAGATGGCTGCGGCTGTAGCTGGTGCAAAATCCAAGCCTAGTGAACAAAAAAAATCAAAATAAAAACTGAAGAATAAACGCTCTGAACTTTTTTGTTTGGGGCGTTTTTTATTTAAGTTTTAATTCAAACTGAAAAACGGCGAATTTAAAACTAAATCGATAGAAGATTTGATTCGACATATTTTCAGTTATGAAAGAGGATGAAAGATTTATTTTTTTTCGTTTAATTCTTTGTGAAAAAAAGATTAGGTAAAATCATTTATAGACTTGAAAAATTATTAAAGGTAGTATTTTTTATTATGAGAAATTTATTTGAAGAGTACGGTTACTCAAAATTTGATATTGAAAACAAAGTTATTGACTGTTGGAATGAGATTTTTGATTCAAAAAATCCAAATCATTTTTATTTTGATGCTCCTGATAACACAGGTTACATGGAAGACACTGGCAACGACGATGCCCGCACAGAAGGTATGTCTTATGGCATGATGATGGCTTTGCAGATGAACAGAAAAGACATTTTTGACAGAATCTGGAAGTGGGCTAGAGTGAATATGTATCTGGAAAATGGTCCAAACAAAGGTTTTTTCTGCTGGTCAAATCAGACAAATGGAAAAAAGAATGCAGATGGTCCTGCTCCTGATGGTGAAGAATATTTTGCAATGGCTTTGTTTTTTGCCGCAAACCGCTGGGGAAATGGTGAAGGTATTTTTAATTACACGGAAGAAGCTCGTGCAATTTTGAGAACAGCTGTTCACGGTCCTTGCAAAATGTGGGATGAAAAGTATCATCATATTAGATTTGTATGCAACTGTCCGTTTACTGACCCTTCTTATCATCTTCCTCATTTTTATGAACTTTTTGCAAAATATGCTGACCCTTGTGATAAAGAATTCTGGCTTTCGGCAGCGGAAGCAAGTAGAAAATATCTTGTAAAGGCTTGTCATCCTGAAACTGGACTTGCTGCTGAGTATGCAACTGACGAAGGTGAACCTTTAGAGAAAAAAATGCACGGAACTTTCTTTAGTGATTCTTATCGTGTAGCTGCAAATATTGGTTTGGATGCTTTGTGGTGTGGAAAAACTCCTGAACTTTCAAAAATTGCTGCAAATATTATTAACTTTTTTGATGGTAAAAAACCTGAAGAACTCAAAGATTATATGATTGACGGTCGTGCATTAAAGAAAAATGCCCGCCATCCTATTGGATTGATTGCAACTGTTGCCGAAGCAGCGCTTGCAGTGGATGAAAATGACAGTGTTGCTGTGGAAAAAGCAAAGGCTGCTGTAAAACGTTTGTGGGATACTCCAATGCGTGTTGGTCGCCGCCGTTATTATGACAATTGTCTTTACTTTTTTGCAATATTAGCATTGAGTGGAAAATATCAAAGTTACTAGGTGATTTTGTTAGTTTAAAACTATGGCAAGGATGGCTCGTGCTATAGATTAGCACTTCAACTTTGATGCAG
>SAMEA104315430__coassemble_80_pt1 | contig 62193 bp, 45 predicted proteins | sample SAMEA104315430__metabat2_low_PE_026 | metagenome-assembled genome bin SAMEA104315430 (sample SAMEA104315430) | gut metagenome | biome: Monkey gut; feature: monkey-associated habitat; material: faeces | place: China | collected 2013 | reverse complement strand
AAGGTACAGCCGCCCCTGCCGCAAACTATCCTGCCTTTAACTATGTGCTGAATTATGCATCAACCTTTAAACTGCCGGATGGATACAAAGACGGCTGGTACATGCCGAGCATAGCGGAACTTGCAGAAATGTACAAAAACAAGGATGTTGTAAACAGCGTGCTCAGTGCTATCGGAGGTACACAAATATATAGTGGTTACTATTGGTCGTCGTCTCAGCTCTCTTCCGGCTATGCTTACGCGTGGAGATTGTCTTTCAGCGCTGGCTACCTCGACTACTACTTCAAGGACAACAATGATTATGTTTGTTGTGTCCGCGCTTTTTAACTATTTAATAATCCGCAAGGGCAGTATTATATGCCGGAATCTGCAGGGTGAGCGGCACAAGACCTAGCCTTGCAGAGCGGGCAGGCTTTTTGCATAAAAGGACAGTACACTGAAAAAATTTCAGTCTAAAAAGCTGACAGTCAAATCTGACTGTAACAGGATAAGGGTATTTAATAATCTTAAAATATTCTTAAAGTTACTGTAAGTAATCCTTCCGGCACATACACCGGAAGGACTGGTTACTATTGGTCGTCGTCTCAGAACTCTTCCAACTATAATAACGCGTGGAAATTGAATTTCAGCGATGGCAACCTCAACAACAACAAGAACAACAATAATTATGTTTGTTGTGTCCGCGCTTCTGTGCAAAAGCCGGCGGAAAGTTCAGTTTTTTCCGGGACTTTCCGCAAATTTGGGGAAAGACTTCCCCTGTCTCCTAAGAGGGCAAGTCCCCTTAAAATCCCCCTGATACATACATTACAGAGTAAAAGCAAGTCATAAATAAATGCATTTTTGCAGACATCTACAGAATTATAAAATATAATAATTTGGTTTTTCAAATTCCAACGAAAGCCGATTGAGTTAATGACTATTTTCTCATTCCGTGTTATATTATAAATATGAACAAACCGCGATACCTGCCGATTGGCATTCAGACATTTGAAGAACTCCGCACAAAGGACTATATTTATGTTGATAAAACATCTTTTATAGACAGCCTTGTGCGTAATGGGAAACCTTACTTTTTGAGCCGTCCGCGCCGTTTCGGAAAGTCGCTTTTTCTTTCCACTTTGCGAAGTTATTTTGAAGGCCGAAAAGATTTGTTCGAAGGGCTTGCCATTTCCAAAACAGAAACCGAATGGAAGCATTACCCTGTTTTTTATTTTGATTTTACAGGTAAAAGTTACGAAACTGTTGATGATGTAATCTTAAAAATTGACGACACTCTTTCTGGTCTGGAAAAAATCTATGGAAAGAAAACCGAATCTTCTGACATTGCAATCAGGTTTAAAAATCTTATAGAAGCTGCATCTGAAAAAACTGGCAGTCAGGTTGTCATTCTTGTGGACGAGTACGACAAGCCTCTCCTCCAGAATGTTGATAATCCCGAAGTTGAAGAAAAAATCCGTTCAATTTTAAAAGGTTTTTACGGCAATCTCAAAGGCGAAGACCAGTATTTGAAATTTGTTTTTATTACAGGCGTTACCCGCTTCGACAAAGTAAGCATTTTTTCTGACCTGAACAATCTGAACGATATTTCGCTTTCCGAAAAATATTCTGCAATCTGCGGAATCTCTCAGGAAGAACTGGAAGAAAACTTTGTTCCAGAAATTGAAAATATGGCAGAAAAAAACGGCTACACAAAAGAAGAATGTCTTGCCCGACTTAAAAAGAATTACGACGGCTATCATTTTTCAAAAATTTTGCAGACTGATATTTACAATCCGTTCAGCCTTTTAAAGGCTTTTTCAGATTTGAGTTTTGGAAGTTACTGGTTTTCTACCGGCACGCCGACTTTCCTCACCAAATTGATGCTTGACATGAACTTTGACTACAAATCTCTGGAAGAAGGAATTGATGTCGATTCCCGTTCGCTTGAAGAATACCGACTGAACGCAACGGAGCCAGTTCCGCTTTTGTACCAGACAGGCTATTTGACGATTAAAAATTACGAAAAAGATTTTGACAGCTATACGATAGGAGTTCCAAACGAGGAAGTAAAATTTGGAATGTACAAACGGCTTCTTCCGCTTTATTTGGGCTACCCGACTGACGACAAAAAAATTGAAATCGTAAATTTTCAAAAAGCCCTCCGCGCCGGCAAAGTCGAAGAGTTCATGGAACGCATAAACAATATTTTTGCCGCTGCCCCAAAGCAAACAAACCAAAAACAGTACGAGCTGAACTGTCAGGCTTTTATCTGGCTCATTTTTAAGCTGATGGGCGAATTTGTTTTGTGCGAAGTCCAAAACGGCAAGGGCAGAAGCGATGCCGTTGTCTGGCAAAAAGATGCGATTTACATCTTCGAGTTTAAGATGGACGGCACTGCACAGGAAGCAATGGAACAGATTAACAGCAAGAATTATCCGATTGCTTACAAAAATGACGGACGAAAAATCGTAAAAGTTGGCGTAAACTATTCCAGTACAGAAAAACAGCTTACTGAATGGGTGATAGAATAGAAGGAACACTGTCCACCTTGCAAGGACGAATTACGCTACTAACAAATTGATACTTTTTTGCGTATTAATTAAGAAATATGCATTTGCATTTTGTATTCTTGAAAAAAGGAACATTTAAATCAAATGGCTATAATTGCGCCATTTGATTTAACTTAGAGTTTCTTTCGAAACTCTCTTATTTAAGGTTTAATACAAACCTTAAAAACGGAGAAGTCAAGGCTTTAAGCGACAGCATGCCTTGACTCGACGTATTGAACTGTTCGCGAAGACGCGAACGAATTACACTCCTCGAAAGTTGAAACTTTCTTCGTCGTGTAATTTTAAGGAATGAATGATTATGATTCAGATATTTGGAAGTTTGAAAAATTTTGATGTAAAAACAGCTCAAAGATGGTTTGCTGAAAGGCGAATTCCTGTCCAATTTGTGGATTTGAAAGAAAAAGAAATGTCACGAGGAGAATTTGACAGTGTTTTGGATGCAATTACGCGTGAGACAGGAAACCGACAAGATGCCATTGAACAGATGATCGATAAAAAATCAAAAGATTACGCTTCTATTGCCTATTTGGATGATAGTGAAAAATCAGATAAACTATTTGAAAATCAACTTAAGTTAATGAAACAACCAGTTTGTCGGAACGGAAAAATGATGGCTACAGTCGGACTTGCACAAAAAACTTGGGAAGGATGGAAATGAAACATATTTATATTACCAGACATGGATTAACAAATTGGAATCTTGTGCCGAAAGTGCAGGGTTCGAGGTGAAGCAGCGTGCCGAGGCTTGAACAGGCATGCGAAGCATGAGTTGCAGGTACGAGGTTAACTTATTTGCTGCGAATTTGGCAGATTAGGGCTGGATTTCTGGCGGACAATAATGTTTGAGTTTGTAAAATAGTTGTTGTCAAAAATCGCAGCCTGTGTGAACCGAATTTCCATTGGAGTGATTATTTTATATGACCTGAAAAGAGGCGTCACGTACCAGCAACCGAGCCCGAATGGGCGAGCTGTGAAAGGCGACTTGGAAATGTAAATTTCGCTGAAAAAATCTATCTTTAAATCTATTTGAAAAAATTGGATATGTTGGAATTCTTACTTGACGTTGTTATAAAAAATGTATAAAATAAAAAGAAATATACGGCAAAGAGGTCGTAGATAAATTTTTGTATTTTTTGCAAGAATTTGTCTACGGCCTTTTTTGTTTTAACCTTGCATTTGGGGGCAGGATTAATTATGGAAAGTAAAAATACTCTTTATGAGCAGAGTTTTGAGCATGATAACTGTGGAATTGGGGCAGTTGTAAATATTAACGGGTGTCAGAGCAGAAAAATAGTGGACAATGCTCTTTCAATTGTTGAAAAACTGGAACACCGTGCTGGTAAAGATGCTTCGGGTGAAACTGGTGATGGTGTTGGTATCCTGTTGCAGATTTCGCATTCTTTTTTTTCTAAGGCTGCAAAGGAAATTGGAATTAAAATCGGGGAGGAAGGGGATTACGGTATCGGTATGTTTTTCTTTCCTTCTGATAAGGAAGTTGCTGCTGCTGAAAAACAGAGATTTGAGGTGGTTTTACAAAGTAAAAATCTTGAACTTTTGGGTTGGCGCGATGTTCCTGTTTCTCAAGATGTTCTTGGAAAGAAGGCTCGTGATTGTATGCCAAAAATCATGCAGTGTTTCATTAAGCGTCCTTCGAATATAAAAAAAGGTCTTGATTTTGATAGAATTTTGTTTGAAGTTCGTCGTGTTTTTGAAAAAAATGGTAAATCTGGTTCAATAAATGAAGGCGGTGTGACTTATATATGTTCTCTTTCCAGCCGCACTATTGTTTATAAAGGAATGTTTCTTGTTCAGCAGCTTCGTCTTTTTTATAAGGATTTGCAATCGCCAGATTATGTAAGTGCTTTGGGCATTGTGCATTCACGTTTTAGTACTAATACGAATCCAAGTTGGCAGCGTGCTCATCCAAACAGATTTATTGCTCACAATGGCGAAATCAATACTATTCGTGGAAATGTGGACAGAATGATTGCCCGGGAAGGCGAAATTGATACTTCTGGTTCAGATTCTGCAATGCTCGACAACACTCTTGAATATCTTGTGATGAAAGGGTTGCCTTTGCCTTTGGCTGTTATGATTTGTATTCCTGAACCTTGGAAAAATGATGATGCAATGTCTCAGGATAAGAAAGATTTTTATCACTATTGGGCTACGATGATGGAACCTTGGGATGGTCCTGCTGCAATTCTTTTCAGCGATGGTGATGTTGTTGGCGCTACTCTTGACAGAAATGGTCTGCGTCCGAGCCGATATTATATCACAAAGGATGGAATGCTTATTTTATCTAGCGAAGTAGGTGTTCTTGACATTCCGGAAGATAATATTCAGGTAAAATCTCGTCTTATGCCTGGTCGTATGCTGCTTGTTGATTTAAAGCAGAAACGTGTTATTAGCGATGAAGAAATTAAGGCTGATTTTGCAAAAGAATATCCGTATGGTGAATGGTTGGATTTAAATCTTTATCATTTGAAGGATTTAAAAATTCCAAATAAAAAAATTCCTGTTCACACTCTGGAAGAAAGAAATCGCCTTTACAGAGCTTTTGGTTATAATTACGAAGATGTAAACGAGATGATTTTACCGATGGCAAAAAATGGTGTTGAACCAACTGGAGCTATGGGTGTGGATACTCCACTCGCTGTTCTTTCGGAAAAACATCCTCCTTTATACAGTTATTTTAAGCAGCTTTTTGCACAAGTTACAAATCCTCCGATTGACAGTCTTCGCGAAAAAATTGTTACTGATACTGTGGTTTATGTCGGTAGCGATGGTGATTTATTTAATCCACAGGGAAAAAACTGTAATGTTCTTGAAATTCACAATCCTATTTTGACTGGCGTTGATTTAATTAAGATTGAAGCATTAAATCAAAAAGGATTGAAGAGTAAAAAATTGTCGCTTTTGATGAATTTTGATAACATCAATCTTGAAAAAGCTTTGGATGACCTTTTTGCACAAATTGATTTGGCTTATGATGAAGGCTGTAACATCATCATTTTGTCAGACCGTGGAGTAGATAAAAACCATGTTGCAATTCCATCGCTTTTGGCTGTTTCTGCAGTGGAGCAGTTTTTAATCCGCACAAAAAGACGCACGAAAGTTTCTGTAATTCTTGAATCTGCCGAAGTGCGGGATGTTCATCAGGCTGCAATGATTTTGGGATATGGTGCCCGTGCTGTTAATCCTTATCTGGCTCACGAAGCTATTGCAGAAGTAATTGACCAAAAACTCCTAGACAAAGATTATCACACTGCAATTGACGCATACAATAAGGCAATTATCAGTGGAATTGTAAAAATTGCAGCAAAAATGGGTATTTCTACGATACAGTCTTATCAATCTTCACAGATTTTCGAGGCTGTAGGAATTTCGTCAGATGTAATTGATAAATATTTTACAAATACAGTAAGTCGCATTGGCGGAATTGGTTTGAAAGAAATTGAAGAGGATATTATCTATCATCATAATCAGGCTTGGAATCCAAATGGTTTGACAGAAAATGCTCATCTTGATTCTGTGGGAAGTCACAAATTGCGACGTGGTCCAAATGCCGAAGATCATCTTTACAATCCTGAAACTATTGTTGCTTTGCAGGAAGCGACTCGAAACGGTGATTATTCCAGATTTAAAGAATACACTGCTTTGGTTGATGATAACAAACATCCTCACACTTTGCGTGCAATGCTCGATTTTGATTATGCTGCAGGAACAGAGATTTCTATTGATGATGTTGAAAGCGTTGATTCTATTGTACAGAGATTTAAAACTGGTGCTATGAGTTACGGTTCTATCAGCGAGGAAGCTCATAAATGTATGGCTGCTGCAATGAATCATCTTCATGGAAAATCAAACTCTGGTGAAGGTGGGGAAAAACCTGAACGTCTGGGAACTGAATTCAATTCTGCCATAAAACAGGTAGCAAGCGGGCGTTTTGGTGTTACAGAAGAATATCTTTTGAGTGCAAAGGAAATTCAGATTAAGATGGCACAAGGTGCAAAACCTGGCGAAGGTGGTCATCTTCCAGGAAAAAAAGTTTATCCTTGGATTGCTCAAACTCGTTATGCAACTCCTGGTGTAAGTTTGATTTCGCCTCCGCCTCATCACGACATCTATTCTATAGAAGATTTAGCTCAGTTGATTTATGACTTAAAAAATGCAAACAGAGCTGCCAGAATTTCTGTAAAACTTGTTTCTGAGGCTGGTGTTGGGACTATTGCGGCTGGTGTTGCAAAAGCAGGCGCACAGGTTATTCTGATTTCAGGCCATGACGGTGGTACTGGTGCTGCTCCAATTTCTTCTATTCATCATGCAGGCTTGCCTTGGGAACTTGGACTTGCAGAAACTCATCAAACTTTGATTCAAAATGGATTGCGAGGTCGTGTCATCATTGAAACTGATGGTAAATTGATGAGTGGTCGTGATGTTGCCATTGCATGTCTTCTTGGAGCAGAAGAATTTGGATTTGCTACAGCTCCTCTTATCACTATGGGTTGTGCGATGATGCGTGTGTGCAATCTTGATACATGTCCGTTTGGGGTTGCAACTCAAAATGAAAAACTACGAAAGCGTTTTTATGGTAAACCTGAATATGTCGAAAACTTTATGAAATTTATCGCACAGGAATTACGTGAATACATGGCAAAACTTGGTGTTCATTCTATAGATGAAATGTGCGGACGAACAGATTTACTTAAACTGAAAGATAAACAAGGATTTAACCGCGCGGGTCTTGTGGATATGAGCCGTGTTCTTGGTGACAAAGAAAATGCCTGCGGTAAGAATGATGAATGGAAACTTTCCCGCGATACTTTTGATTTTAAACTCAGTCAGACTGTTGACGAAAAAATCCTTCTTTCTGATTTTGAAAATGTCAGCCAGAAAGTTAAAGTTTCATCTGCCAAAATGTCAGGCGGTGTTTCTGGCGGAACTTCCAGTGATTCTGCTTCTCCTCGAGATGCTGTCAAAATCACTTCGGAGCCGCTCACAGTTGAAAGTACTGACAGAACAGTGGGGACAATCCTCGGTAGTGAAATTCAAAAAAAATATGGAAATTCGTTATTCGATGATACTTTCGAAGTTGATGCAATCGGTGGTGGCGGACAGAGTTTTGGAGCTTTCATTCCTAAAGGTCTGACCCTCAGATTGGAAGGTGATGCAAATGACGCCCTTGGCAAAGGTTTGAGTGGTGGAAAAATCGTTGTTATTACCGCAAAAGAATTTACCGGCGATGCTGATAAAAACATTGTTGTTGGAAATGTTGCTTTGTTTGGAGCGACAAGCGGAAGTGCATTTATAAACGGTGTTGCCGGCGAACGTTTTTGTGTACGTAATTCTGGTGCGACAGTTGTTGTGGAAGGCTGCGGTGATCACGGTCTTGAATATATGACTGGCGGTACTGCCGTAATTTTAGGCGGAACTGGAAAAAATCTTTGTGCCGGAATGAGTGGTGGCATTGCTTATGTTTGGGACGAAAATCATGATTTATATAAACGTCTTAATCATGAACTTGTCAAAATGTATGATATTGATGACGAGGTAACCACTTTGCAGGAAAAAACCGACGTTGAAAATTTGAAGTCATTAATCGAAAAACATGTACAGGAAACTGGATCTAAAAAAGGTAAGGAAATTCTTTCTGATTGGGAAAATAATCTGCATAATTTTAAGAAAATCATTCCAAATGACTATCTGCGTATGATGAAAGAAATTTTTGTTGCCAAAAAAGAAGGATTATCTGATGAAGATGCTGTAATGACAGCATTCAAAAAATGCACTGCATAGTTATTTTACTTTTCGGAATTCAAAACCGCCAGTATTACGGCTAGTTTTTGAAATCCGTAAAAATAATTTTTATGCTTTATGATGAGGTAAATTAAATGGGAAAAGATACTGGTTTTTTAGATTATAAACGTGTTGAAAATGGAAATATTCCTCCATTGGAAAGAATTCAGAACTTCAAAGAATTTCATCCTGTCCTTGATGATGAAAAAAGACGAGAACAGGCTGGTCGCTGCATGAATTGTGGTGTGCCGATGTGTCAGTCAGCAATCAAACTTGCTGGAATGGTAACAGGTTGTCCGCTACACAATTACATTCCAGAATGGAATGACGCTCTTTATAAAGGGCAATATGATATGGCTGCATGGCGACTTTTAAAAACCTCAAGTTTTCCTGAGTTTACAGGAAGAGTTTGTCCCGCTTTATGCGAAAAAGCCTGTAACTGTGGAAATCCTGTGTGTAATGATGGTGCTGTTACAATTCATGATAATGAACTTTACATCATAGAAAAAGCTTTTGCTTCTGGTTATATGCAGCCAGAAATTCCTGCTGTTCGTTCTGGAAAAAAAGTTGCTGTAGTTGGAGCAGGACCTGCCGGACTAGCAGTGGCAGATTGGCTTAATCGTCGTGGACACAATGTAACTGTTTACGAAAGGGAAGATAGAGCTGGTGGACTTTTGATGTACGGAATTCCAAATATGAAGCTTGATAAAAAAATTGTTCAGCGTCGTGTAGATTTAATGAAGGCAGAAGGTGTTGAGTTCATCTTTAATGCTGATGTTGGAAAAAGTTTTTCAGCCGACGAATTGGCAAAAAATTATGATGCAGTTGCTTTGTGTTGCGGTGCAAAGAAGGCACGTCCTCTTTCTGCAAAAGGGGTAGAAAATCTGGTTCTGGAAAATAGTGGACTTATGTTTGCAGTAGATTTTTTAACTCAAGTTACTAAATCTGTTGTGGGACTTACAGAAGCTCAAGATAGATTCAGTTCCGACCTTGTAATCACAAATAAGAATGTGGAACTTTCATTAGAAAAAAAAGGTATTTCTGTTGAAGGAAAAGATGTCATTGTTCTTGGTGGTGGCGATACAGGCAACGACTGCACAGGAACAAGCATTAGATTAGGTTGCAAATCTGTAACTCAAATTGAAATGATGCCTTGTCCACCAACTGAGCGAGCAGCAAATAATCCTTGGCCACAGTGGCCTAAAGTTCTGAAAGTGGATTACGGTGCAGAAGAATCCATTGCAAAGTTCGGACACGACCCTCGAATTTACGAAACAACAATCAAAGAAGTTTATTCAAAAGAAGGAAAAGTGTGCGGCGTTAAAACTGTAGAAGTTGAATTCAAAATGATAGAAGGAAAACGTCAACTTGTAGAAAGAGCAGGTAGTGAAAAAGATTTGCCAGCCGACTTAATTCTTGTAGCAGCGGGATTTTTGGGATGCGAAGATTATTCTGCTCAGGCTTTCAATGTTGAGCTTTCCTCAAGAAATACAGTTTTGACATCATCTTCAGAAGAGTATCAGACGGCAAATGAGAAAATATTTACAGCAGGAGATATGCATAGGGGACAGTCCTTGGTTGTTTGGGCAATTTCAGAAGGACGGGAGTGCGCAAAAGAAATCGATAATTATTTGATGAAATAAAATAAATAAATGAGGTCTGTCCCCGTTTTTAAATAAGCAAGGTCTGTCCCTGATTTTAGTGTTTCTGTATTATTGGAACTTCGTCATAAAACAGGGACAGACCTCGAATAAAAAAAATAAAAAAGGGACAGATCTCGCTTCCGTTAAAAAGGGGTCAGACCTTGAATTTTATAAAGTGGGGACAGACCTTATTTTCTGAGTTTTAGCGGAAATTGGGGTCAGACCTTGCATTGTGAAAACAGGGACAGACCTCTATTAATATAAATTAAAAAGGAAATCAAAATGGCTTTTCATGACGAATGTGGTGTAGTTGGAATTTTTGGATGTGAAAATGCAGCATCATTAACTTATTTTGCTCTAGTTTCTTTGCAGCATCGTGGACAGGAAAGTGCAGGAATTGCAGTTTCTGATGGGGAAAAAATTCTGCTTCATAAAGATATGGGACTTGTAAGCGATGTCTTTGAACAAAACCATTTTGAACAACTACAAGGTTCAATTTCGGTAGGTCATGTAAGGTACGCAACCGCCGGTGGCAGGACAATCGACAATGCACAGCCATTTTTAAACACCTTTAAACTTGGTTCCATAGCACTGGCACATAATGGTCAGCTTGTAAATTATGAACCGTTGCGGGAAATGCTGGAAGATTCTGGTTATACTTTCAGTTCAACCAGCGACACAGAAGTTATCCTAAAACTTATAGCAAGAACATATAAAAAAGGACTTGAAAAATCACTATTTAATACGCTTCAGCTTATCAAAGGTTCATACGCACTTTGCATCATCACAGAAAATTCCTTGATTGGAGTGCGTGATCCAAATGGAATCAGACCTCTTTGTCTTGGAAAAGTTGGAGATGGATATATTCTTGCAAGTGAATCTTGTGCCATAGATGCAGTAAACGGAGAATTCATAAGAGATGTAGAACCAGGCGAAACGGTTATCATCACAAAAGATGGGTTAAAATCATATAAAAATGATGAAAAAATGCAGAAACAGACCTGTGTGTTTGAATATGTTTATTTTGCACGTCCTGATTCTGTAATTGACGGTATTTCTGTACAAGATGTACGTTATAAAATGGGGTCAGTCCTTGCAAAAGAATCTGCAGTAGATGCCGATGTCGTAATTGGAGTTCCCGACAGTGGTATAGGAGCAGCAATTGGGTATTCAAAACAAACAGGCATACCTTATGTTACTGGAATAGTAAAAAATAAATATATAGGAAGAACATTCATCGCTCCTACACAAAAAGAACGAGAAAATATGGTATTCGTTAAATTGAATGCAATTCGCAGCGATTTAAACGGCAAGCGAGTAGTGGTGATTGATGATTCAATCGTGCGTGGAACAACAAGCCGCCGACTTGTTCAGATTTTGCGTCGGGCAGGTGCTAAGGAAGTTCATTTCAGGGTATCTTCTCCTCCAGTAAAATTTCCATGTCATCTTGGCATAGACACACCAAGCAAAGGCGAACTTATTTCTTCAGAACATGATGTTTCAGAAATCTGCAAGGAAATAGGAGCTGATAGCCTCGCTTTCATCAGTTTGGAAGGAATGATAACGGCATTGCTCGAATGTAACATTCATTCTGACGGATTTTGCAAAGGATGCTTCACAGGAGAATATCCTGTGGGATAAAAAAACGTTAAGAATTTTTAATCCTTGATTTTTAATCCTTGATATTACATCATCAATTATATATATTATAATTACCGCTTATATCGATACAAATTCGAAAAATAGATGCAAATAAACACACTCTATTAATCCACCTTGTATCTTGACCAAAATTTGCTTTGTGAACTTAAAATTATGGGAGTTTTAAATGAAAAAAAATTATGTTAAAAAAGTAATTACAGCCTTACAATTTCTTCTGTTTTCTTCGTTTTTTGTCGCTTTGACCTTTACATCTTGTGCGTCGAATAACACAAAAAATCAAAATTATCAGGAAAAACTTATTGAATTTGATTCTTCTGTAACAAAAGGAATTCTTGATAATGAAATGTCATATTTTATTAAAAAAAATGCAATTCCTGCAAACAGAATTTCACTCCGCCTTGTTGTAAAAGCTGGCTCTGTTATGGAAGAGGTTGACCAAAAAGGTGTTGCTCATTTCGTAGAGCACATGGCATTTAATGGAACTGAAAATTTTGCAAAATCAGCAATTATAGATTTTTTTGAAAAAAATGGAATGAATTTTGGAGCTGATTTGAATGCTTACACAAATTTTGAACACACTGTTTACATGCTCGAAATTCCTTCTGATAATCCTGAACTTTTAGAAACTGCACTTTTGATTTTAAAAGATTGGGCTAGCGCCATTACATTTGAGGATGAAGAAATTGAAAAGGAGCGTGGAGTAGTTACAGAAGAATGGAGACTTCGGCAAACTTTACAGGGACGCGTTTCAGATAAACAATATGAAATTCTTCTCAAAGATTCTGTTTTCGCTGAGCGTTTTCCAATCGGCGAGATGAATGTGATTAAAACAGTTCCACGCCAAAGAATAGTTGATTTTTATGAAAAATGGTACCGTCCTGAGTATATGAGCGTCATCGTTGTTGGAGATGCAGACCCTCAGACAGTTGAAAAAGCAATCAAAAATACAATGAATAAAATTCCAAAATCAAAGGAAACAACTGAGCTTCCAAAATATAACATTCCTTTGCGTACAGAAAAAACACTCACTGTTATGAAAGATGTGGAACAGCCCTATATGAATGTATTTTTGTTTAATCAGGATAAAGATTTCAAAACTGTCAGAACAAATGACGATATGGAACAACAATTGGCAAATGAAATTGCAAGAAATATTTTCAATATTAGAATGCAGGAAATCACAAGTTCGCCGGATGGAAAATGGCTTCAAGCTGGAATGTCGATGGTAAGTCTTACTAATTCTTATTGTGATAATTATGCATATTTCGTACCAAAATCTGATATGTTTGAAGATTCTTTGAAATCTTTTTTGGATAATATTGACAGATTTGTTGATTATGGTGTGACTCAAACTGAATTAGACAGAGAAAAAAAATCACTTTTGAACAAAGCCGAACTCAGTTTCCAGAATAGAGATAAAATTTATAATTCAACTTATGCAAATCAACTCACAAATCATGTACTTACAGGAGTAGCTGCTCCATCTGAAGAAACAATTTTAAATCTTTACCAAGAGATTCTTCCGAAAATTACGATAGAAAAAGTAAATGCATGTGCAGCAAAAGCCTTTGAAAACAGAGCAACTGACATGCTTGTTATTGCATCTCCAAAAGACAAAATTCCTTCGCAAGAAGAAATCAATTCTATATGGAAAGATTATAAGAATTCTGAAATTCAAGCATATACTGATGATGATTATGATAAAGAAATCATGAAAAAAACAGCTAAAAAAGCTAAAATTTCATCAACAAAAAATAACAATAATCTTGGTGTGAATGAATATATTTTGGAAAATGGTATAAAAATCATCACAAAAAAGACAGATTTTGAAAGAAATTACATGTATATGTACGTTGATAGTAAAGGAGGTTCATATAAGCTTGAACCAAAAGATGCTCCAAATGCAAATGCTGCAGTACAATATATGACTTATTCTGGAATTGGTGAATTGTCTTTTAATCAAATTGTTAAAAAACTTCAGCCAACACAGATTGATGTAAATGTTTCAATAAATACAACCAGCGAAAATCTTTCAGGCTCATGTAAACCTTCAGAAATGGAAACTCTTTTTCAGTTGATTTGTCAGTTCTTTGCAAATCCAAAGTTTACTACAGAAAGCTGGCAGAAAGTTTCTCAAAATTATTATGCAATGGCTCAGGCATTTGGAACTGAATCGACCGATTGGTATTATAAAGCAATCAAAGAAATTATTTATGGAAAAAATAATCCATATCATTCTGTTTTTGACATGAATCAATACAATCAATTAAATCCAGAAACAGCAGAACGAGTTTATCGTGAACGTTTTGGAAATCCTGCTGATTTTACTTTTATTTTTGTCGGCGATTTTGATGAAAAAACATTGATTAATAATTGTTGTTATTATTTTGGAAATTTAAAAACTTCTGATGAACGTGAAGAAATGGAATATAAAAACTGGCCTTTACCAGAAGGAAGAGTTTCTGAAACCGTTCAAAAAGGAATTGGTGACCATGGAGAAGTTTATCTTGCATTTACAGGTAAACTTCCAGAGCAAAATGATTTAGAAAAAAGCTATAAAGATAACATTGAAATTGATTTTTTGAGAATGCTTTTGGATATCCGTTTGCGTGAAGTAATTCGTGAAGATAAAAGTGGTTCTTATGGAATCGGTGTGAATTCTTTGATTATAGGAAATAAAGAGCGCACTTATATAACAGAAATTTCTTTTGGTTGTGAACCTTCCAGAATGAATGAACTTACTGATGAAGTTGTTAATCAAATCAAGATTTTGCAGTCTGCTCCTGTGGATTCTGTTTATATTGAAAAATTAAAAGAAACTTACAGACGAAACAGGGAAGTGAACCTTTTTGAAAATTCATGGTGGTATAAAAGAATTTCAAGAGAACTTGTTTATGATATGGAGCCTCTTTGGGTTTCTAATGATATAGAAAAAATTATCAGTTGGATTACCCCAGAAAATTTACAAGCTGCAGCACAAAACTATCTTGATGCTCAAAATTTCGTGTCTGTTTATTTAGTTCCAGAAAAATAAGTCGGAAAACGTGGACAAATTGTAAATATTATCCAAAAAAACACAAGTGGATTTTTTACGGAAAACTGAAATCAACTTTTTTCTCGATAACAGAAGTAATAAGTTTAATTCAAAATTTCTTATTACTTCCACCAGTAAACTTCAAAAGCATCATCCAGAAAATCCACTTTATTTTCAAGTCCTATAGTTACAAAGGAGCGTCTGTCTTTTGTGAAAATCAGCATTTCAAAATCTTGATGTTCTTTCCAAAAACTTAAAGCCTTATCCGTTCCCATCACAAAAAGTGCAGTACTTAAACTATCTGCATAAGTTCCACTTGGACTTAAGATAGTAACACTTGCAATTTCGTTATCAACTGGAAAACCTGTTTTTGAATCTATGATATGGATATATTTTTTTCCGTCTGAAGCTGTGAAAAAGCGTTCGTAACCGCCACTTGTGATAACAGCCATATTTTCAACTTTTATAGCAGCTGCAATTTCTCCAGTAAGAGGATTTTTGATGCCGACATTCCATTTTGTTCCATCAGGTTTTGTTCCTAAAGTTTGAATGTTGCCTCCCAAATCAAGCAGTGCAGACTCAATTCCGTTTTCCTTCAAAATCTGAATGATTTTATCACCAGTAAATCCCTTTGCAATTCCACCCAAATCTATCATCATATTCTGTGGAAGAAATATTCTGTGCGAATTCTCAAATTTCATTTTGTCAAAGTCAGTAAAATTCATAAGATTCTGAATCTTCTCATTGTCAGGAATTGAAAAATTGCCGGTTGTAAAACCCCATGCTGATAATACAGGGTAAAGACAAGGATTAAATGCACCCTGTGTCAACTGAGCCATTTTTTTTGCTTCCAAAAGAACTTCCCAAGTAGTTTGATTCACATTTTGCCATTCATTTTGATGATGATTTAGCATGAAAATTTCACTTTCACTGTCAGTCACCGAAAGAAGTTTTTCGATTTTTAATATTTCTTCTTTTGCTTTTTGATTTACAATTTCAACAGACTTTTTATCACCATAACTTTGAATTGTCATAAAAGTATCCATTGCCGTGATATTTAAAGTAGATTTTTTCAAAGCAGAGGAAGGTGTGTTCTCAGAGTGTATTTTAAATAAAACATTATTATGTTGAGTTTTTGCAAAGTCACGCTTATTTTTGCATGAGGTAGACAGAATATTTGCCGTCAGGATGCTCACAAATCCTGCTTTATATAAAATTCGCGAAAATTTCATGATTCTAAAACCCTTCAATTCTTTATGAATAAGTTTTTATAATTTCTTCCGAAAGATTAGTGCGCTTGATGCAGCGGTTCATTGCTTCTTTTTCGATGTATCTATGCGCATCAGCTTCAGACATTTGCAGATTCTGCATCAACAGCATTTTTGCACGATTTACAAGACGAATTTCTTCCATTTTTTCTTTCAATTTGACAGTTTGAGACGTTAAAACCTGAATTTTATACTGAACTGCAATTGAAATTTTAATCATATTGTAAAAATAAAATGCATCAAAAGGCTTTGTGATTGTAAGAATACCGTAACCTTCAACCTGATACGAAGTCTGGTCAAAATGCTCAGGCGAAACCATCAGCAGAACTGTAGAAGAGGAATCTGAAACGTCAATTGCAAATTCTGTATCAAAACCATCTCCTGAATCCACTATGATAATATTGTAATTGCGTTCCCTTGCTGTTCGCCTTGCTTCATTAAAATCATCAGCAACTGTTACTTCAAAAACAGGAGCCATAAGCATAGTCGTAATAGTTGAGATAATTTTACTGTCTTTTGAAACAAGAAGAACACTGTGAACGTCAGCTGTCATTTGTGTTTATCCAATTATTAAAAGTTTTGATATAAAATATCTTTGATGAAACTGCTGTTTGCTGCTAAAGTTCTTGCAGAATCAATAGTGTCAGGCAAAAGCTTTAATCCATTTGAAAAATTCTCACTAAAAAGATTATCGCTGACAGGATTTGGTGGAGTAATTTTATTTTTTATTCCATCAAGGGCAGCAAAAATTACAAGTGAAAATGCAAGGTAAGGATTGCAAGATGGATCAGAAGAACGAATTTCAAATCGAACATCATGTTTACTCGAAGGAACTCGTACTAAAGCAGAACGATTTTCCTTTCCCCAACAGACATATTTAGGAGCTTTGAACTCACCAAGTCTTTCATAAGATTCTTCCAAAGGATTCAAATAATAAGTCATTTCTTCGATATGATTTAGAATCCCGCCAAGCATATACGGCAGATAGTCAACTTTATCTTCTTTTCTCAAATTTTTGTAAGAAATATTGATATGCATTCCGCTTCCAGGTTTTTCAGCAAGTGGTTTTGGAGAAAAATCTGCAAAAAGTCCATTCGAAGCAGCCTTTGTGCGAACAATCCATTTAAACGTAGACGTATTGTCAGCTGCAGTCAGAGCATCAGAGTAGTGGAAGTCAATTTCGTTTTGACCAGGACCTTCTTCGTGATGACTGGCCTCTGGAATAATCCCCATCTGTTCCAAAGTAAAACAAATTTCGCGGCGGATATTTTCACCTTTATCATCAGGAGCTATATCCATATAACCAGCCTGATCAAAAGGTTCTTTTGTCGGTTCACCTTTTTCGTTTAATCTGAAAAGATAAAATTCAATTTCTGCGCCAATGTAAATCTCAATTCCAAATTCATCTTTTGCCAGTTTTATGGCATTTTTCAAAAGATTACGATAGTCTTTTTTGTAAGGAGAACCATCTGGATTTTTGATATTGCAGAACATTCTTACAACTTTTCCAGAAGTTGGACGCCATGGTAGAATTGCGAGAGTAGAAGGATCCGGCTGCAAAAATAAGTCAGACTTATCAGGAGATTCAAATCCCAAAATTGCGGAAGCATCAAAAGAAATACCTTCTCTGAAAGCTCGCGGAAGTTCAGAAGGCATAATCGAAATATTTTTTTGTTTTCCCGAAATATCAAAAAAAGCAAGGCGAATAAATTTTACATCTTCTTCTTGAATGAAATCTATAACTTCATTTTCTGTGTACATATTTTCCTCCGCAAAATTGATTATATTATATCAACTTTTTAATTTTTAGTCTTTAGTCTTTGAATTATAAATGTATAAATGGGGACAGACCTCGCAAAATTTGACAAAGTTTTACACAAGGTCGTACCCCATTTAAATTCAAAGAGGGACAAATCTCGAACAAACAATACAAACAGCGCAAGAGGACACAAACAGGGACAGACCTAGTTTTTTTTGTTAGAAATCAAAAGAGGTCTGTCCCTGCTCGTGCTGAATATTGGAATTCCAATGTACATTATGTTTGCACGAGCTGAAAGTTTTTTAACGCTTCGCTAAAACTCAGTAAAAACTTTAATTTCCAAATAAGGTCTGTCCCCATTTTATGCGTGTTTCTTATAAAGCGAGGTCTGTCCCTGTTTGAACGTTCCCGTTTTTCTATTCTTTATTTTTTTTATAAAACATTGTTCTTGCAGGCTTGAACAAATTCCACAAACAACCTGCCTGCATTGTTAGGGCGACTTTTAAACTCTGGGTGAAACTGCACACCAACAAAAAAAGGATGCTCACTTTGTCTTAATTCCACAGTTTCAATAATCTTTTCATCTGGGGACATACCTCCAATCACAAGACCGGCTTGTTCCATCTGCAACTTATATTTATTATTGAATTCATAGCGGTGACGATGGCGTTCGTAAATCAAATCATTCTTATAAACCTTATGAAGGACTGTCCCTTCTTTAATTTTACAAGGATATTTTCCAAGCCGCATAGTCCCGCCCAAAATCACACCTTCCTGGTCTTTCATTAAATCGATAACAGGATAATTGCATTGTTCGTTAAATTCTGTAGAATTTGCATCATAAAAATCCAAAACATCGCGGGCAAACTCAATCACGGCAATTTGCATTCCAAGACAAATTCCAAAATAAGGCATTTTATGAGTTCTAGCAAATCGGGCGGCATTAATCATCCCTTCAATTCCACGGTTTCCAAATCCACCAGGCAAAATTATTCCGCTGCAGTCTTTAAAAATCTCACCAGCAGTTTCATCCGTTATGCTGTCACTATCTACCCATTTGATTTTTAGTTTGCATCCCACTTCAAAACTGGCATGATTTAAAGCTTCCACAATACTTAAATACGAATCGTGAAGTTTAACATATTTTCCCACAAGAGCAATTTGAATTTCACCAGTGCGATTGTGAATGTTGTCAACCATCTTCATCCATTCAGTCAAATCAGGTTTGTTACATTCCAATCCCAAATCACGACAAACAACATCATCCATATTCTGTTCGTGAAGCATAAGCGGAACTTCGTACAAAGACGGCATCGTAGTATTGTTAATAACACAATCATCAGAAACATTGCAAAAAAGCGATATTTTTTTACGTATATCATCTGGAATCTTCTGTTCACAGCGTGTTACAATAATATCAGGATGAATACCAACTCCCATCAGTTCCTTTACAGAATGTTGCGTAGGTTTTGATTTAAATTCATCAGAACCACTGATGTAAGGTACAAGACAAACATGTATAAAAAGACAATTTCTTCTGCCAATCTCAAGAGCAAGCTGACGAATAGCTTCCAAAAAAGGCTGACTTTCAATATCGCCAGTTGTACCCCCAATTTCCACAATACTTACATCAGCGCCAGTAAATTCAGCATTTTTCAAAATAAATTCTTTTATTTCGTTAGTAACGTGCGGAATAATCTGAACAGTCTGACCAAGATATTCACCTTTTCTCTCCTTATTCAAAACTTCCCAATATACACGACCGGAAGTTAAATTAGAATATTTATTCAAATCTTCATCAATAAAACGTTCGTAATGTCCCAAATCCAAATCAGTTTCTGCACCGTCTTCAGTAACAAAAACTTCACCATGCTGAAAAGGACTCATTGTACCAGGATCTACGTTCATATATGGATCAAGTTTTTGAGAAGCAACTTTCAGTCCGCGGCATTTCAAAAGACGTCCCAAACTAGCAGCAGTAATTCCTTTCCCGAGCCCACTTACAACACCACCTGTAACAAAAATAAATTTAGTGTTCATAATATTTCAGCCTCCACATATCACACGATTTTCTTTATATCAACCAAACTCAAATTTTCAATAGACCAGTCAGTTTTAAGACAGTCCGCCAGGGCATTTGCTGTATCAAGAGCTGTCAAACATTCAATGTCTTTTTCAACAGCATGACGACGGAATTTCACACTTTCCGCATCTGGATTACGTCCTTTAGCCGAAGTCGAAATCACATAAGCAATTTTTCCAGAATCAAGCAATGTAATGATATTATCCTCATGACTTTCATGAACTTTATTCACGCGGATAACAGGCAACCCGGAATTTTCAATCGTGCGGGCATTTCCGCTGGTACCGTAAAGCTCAAATCCCAAATCATAAAATTTCTTGGCAAGGACAGGGAGTTCAGGCAAATCCATCGCCTTCACACTAAACAAAACGCCATCGGGAACATCAGAACCACTTTCATTTATGTCACGATAGTCCTTGTTTTTTTTCGGTCTAATCATTTTGATTCCAGCACCGCTCATACCTTTAAACAAAGCCTCTTCTCGCGTACTTGCAATTCCCAAAACTTCGCCAGTCGACTTCATTTCAGGTCCCAAAGCAGTATCCACATCCATAAGTTTTTCAAAACTAAAAACAGGAACCTTTACCGCAAAATAAGCAGGAGCCCTGTAAAGTCCAGTTCCAAATCCCATATCCCTGATTTTTTCACCAAGCATGGCGCGCGTTGCAAGTTCCACCATAGGAATTCCAGTAACTTTACTGATATAAGGGACAGTCCTGCTCGAACGCGGATTTGCTTCAATAATATAAAGCTCATCCTTATAAATCAAATATTGAATATTTACAAGCCCTTTCGTTCCAAGACTCAAAGCCAAATCATGCGTCTGCCTTACAATCTTTTCCTTCATCGATTCACAAATGCTCCAACTCGGATACACCGCAATCGAATCCCCCGAATGAATACCCGTTCTTTCCACATGCTGCATAATGCCAGGAATCAAAACATCTTCGCCGTCACAAATACCGTCTACTTCCAGCTCAATTCCTTCCATATATTTATCAATCAAAACAGGATTTTCAATCTTCTGACGCAAAATAATCGCCATATATTCTTTTACATCCGCAGGCGAGTTTGCAATAATCATATTCTGACCGCCCAAAACATAACTCGGACGAAGCAAAACAGGATATTCCAGACGAGCCGCCGCTTCAAGAGCTTCAACTTCCGTAAAAACAGTCACCCCTTTAGGCCTCTTGATATCCAGCCTGTCACAAAGTTCCTCAAAACGCTCACGGTCCTCAGCCAAATCAATAGAGTCAGCAGAAGTACCAAAAATGCGAATTCCCTGCTCATCAAGAAATTTCGTCAGGTTAATCGCCGTCTGACCCCCAAAAGCCACCACAACACCAATCGGATTTTCCGTGCGGATAACATTCATCACATCCACCGGCGTCAACGGTTCAAAATAAAGCCTGTCTGCCGTATCAAAGTCGGTCGAAACAGTTTCCGGATTATTATTAATAATCGCAACCTCGTAGCCAAGCTTTTTCAACGCCCACACACACTGCACCGACGCATAATCAAACTCAATTCCTTGCCCAATGCGAATCGGTCCAGAACCAAGAACAATAATCGTCCCTTTTGATTTTTGTAAGGCGGGGGAAGTCTCCCCCTCGCTCCAGCCCTTAAGGTCTTCCGCTACCCCCTCTCCTAGGGGAACAAACTTCGTTTTTTCCCCTAAAACCCCATTTTCCTTATTCCGTGCATTTTCCAGATAAGATGCAGCTTCGTTTTCACCACCAGTTGTAGAATAAAAATACGGAGTACTTGCTTCAAATTCACCAGCACAAGTGTCAACCATCTTAAATGATTTTGGTTCAAACAGGATTTCGTTCTCGCCAAGATTTTCTTCCATTCTGATTATGTTCTCAATCTTCCACAGGAAAAATTTGTCAATTTTTGTAATATTGTGAATTTCTTTCACAGTAAGAATTTTACGTTTCAAAGCCTGATAAATTGCAAAAATTCTTTGGTCAGTACATTTTCCCACAGCATCAATAATTTTTTCATCATTAGCTTGAGCAAAAATTTTAACATTCAAAGAATTTGTTTTAAGTTCAGCACCGCGCACAGCTTTGAGCAAAGCTTCCTCAAAACTTTGACCAATCGCCATAACTTCACCAGTAGCCTTCATCTGAGTTCCCAAATCACGCTTTGCATAAACAAATTTATCAAAAGGAAATTTCGGCATTTTTACAACAACATAATCAAGTACAGGTTCAAAGCACGCCTTTGTCTTTTTAGTAACAAAGTTAGGAATTTCATCAAGTGTATAACCGATGGCAATTAGAGCGGCAACTTTTGCAATAGGGTAGCCGGTTGCCTTACTTGCCAAAGCAGAAGAACGACTTACTCGTGGATTTACTTCGATAACCGCATATTCAAAACTGTCAGGATTTAATGCAAACTGGCAGTTACACCCACCTTCAATCTTCAGTTCACTGATAATATTCAAAGCAGCTGTTCTGAGCATCTGATATTCTTTATCTGCCAAAGTTAATGTGGGAGCTACAACAATAGAATCTCCAGTATGCACGCCTACAGGATCAACATTTTCCATCGAACAGACAGTGATGACATTTCCTGCAGAATCGCGCATTACTTCAAATTCAACTTCCTTCCATCCGCTTATACATTTTTCAACAAGAATCTGATGAATAGGCGAGCGGTGAAGTCCGTTTTTTACAATTTCGTCAAGTTCGTTTTCAGTATGACAGATTCCGCCACCTGTTCCACCAAGTGTAAAAGCCGGACGGATAATTGCAGGCAGACCGATTTCGTTATGCACAAAATCCATTGCATCTTCGTAAGTTGTAACAACTTTTGATGGAATAATCGGTTCTCCAATTTTGAGCATTGTATCCTTGAACATCTGTCGGTCTTCTGCCTTATCAATCGTTTCAGGATTTGCACCCAGAAGTTTTACATTGTGTTCTTTCAAAAAACCAGATTTTGCAAGTTCCATACTCAAAGTTAAACCTGTCTGACCGCCGAGAGTTGAAAGCAAAGAGTCAGGTTTTTCTTTTTCAATAATCCTTTGAACAGTCTCAAGCGTAAGCGGTTCAATGTAAATTTCATCTGCCATATGAGGGTCTGTCATAAGCGTTGCAGGATTTGAATTTACAAGCACAACTTCTAATCCTTGAGATTTCAAAGCTCTACATGCCTGATTTCCAGCATAATCAAATTCGGCTGCCTGTCCGATAATAATTGGACCAGACCCAATCACCATAACTTTATGAATATCTTTATTTAGTGCCATTTATTTCTCCCGGTTTATAACATTCCATCAATTTGATAAATTCATCAAATAAAAAATTAGTATCTTTCGGACCTCCGCATGCTTCTGGATGAAACTGCACGCTAAAAGCCGGGATGTCACAATATTTCACACCTTCACAAGTGCCATCATTCACATTCATAAAACTCATTTTTGCAAAAGAAGGCAGACTTTGAGCTTCCACTGCATAACCATGATTTTGACTCGTAATATAGACACGACCTGTTTCAAGATTTTTTACAGGATGATTACCACCGCGATGTCCATATTTCAGTTTGGAAGTAGCAGCACCACATGCAAGGGCAAGCAGCTGGTGCCCCAGACAGATTCCAAAAATGGGAATGTTTGATTCACACAGTTTTGCAATCTCTTGAATGATTTTTGTATTCTCAGACGGATCTCCAGGACCGTTGCTAAGCATAATTCCATTCGGGTTCATGGCGATGATTTCTTTTGCAGAAGTATTGTATGGAACCGTCGTGATTTCACATCCGCGTTTGCAAAGTTCACGCGCAATATTAGCTTTTGCACCAAAATCCCACAAAACAATTTTTTTTGTTTTCACATTATTATTGGCAGGAATTTTTTTGCAATCAGCACAACCATCCAGATTAATGTGCTTTTTTTCATTTGTACTCACAGATTCTACTGCAAGTTTTATTTTATATTGCTTAATTTCTTCTATATAATTAAATAAATCTTTGTCAGAAAAATCGTCAGCTTCTTTTCCACTCAAAAGCATTCCATTCATTACACCTGATTCTCTGAGTTTTTTTGTAAGTGCACGTGTATCAATTCCACAAATTCCTATAATTTTTTGTTCTTTCAAATATTCATCAAGCGTTTTTTGACAGCGGAAATTACTCGGCAAGTCACACATTTCACGCACGATATAACCGCGAACCCAACTTTGCACACTTTCTGCATCAGATGGAATAACACCGTAATTCCCGATTAATGGAAAAGTCTGCGTGACAATTTGACCAAAATAACTCGGGTCGGTCAAAGTTTCCAGATATCCAGTCATGCCAGTCGTAAAAACCGTTTCGCCAATCGTTTTTCCTTGTGCACCAATACTTTTTCCTTCAAAAATCGTTCCATCCGCCAGAATTAAAAACGCTTTCCCCATTTTTTGACCCCAAATAATCATTAAGAATACCATGCACCGAAGAAATAAGATTTTTCAGGCATAAAAAAAAGGCGCTCACTCCATTTGGGAAAATAATTCCACAAATCGAATGAACGCCTTTGTTCATTTACATTTCTATCGATTATAAAAAAAACTTGTTATTTAGTCAATAAGCAAATTGATGCATTGCATTTGATTATTTGATTAATTGAAATAATTAAATCCGCTTTCCACCAAAACACGCTTTGAATTCTCATTTATCATTCCGACACAATCTTCAAAATTCATATCCAATATTTTTGCAATATTTTGATAAATTTCTTCGATTAAAAAGAGCGAATTATTAGTTCCGCCAAGCCAAGTTTCAGCAGTAGGATTATCTGTTTCAGCTAAAATCAAATTACGAGGAGTTTGCAACAAAAGAGACTGAATATGTTTTGAACGGATTGTTTCACAACCAAAAGTCTGCATGTAACCTCTTTTTATAAACTCATTATAAACATTTTCAGGTCCATCGTACCAATGAATTATTGGTTTAGCATTTGGATATTCCAATAAAAGCTCACAAATCTGCATTTCGGCATCTTTTGTGTGGAGTACACAATATTTTTTATGATTATGACAATGTTCTAGAAAATAGCGCAATATTTTTTCTTGTTGACTGCTATCTGCTTCTTTATACCAGCAAAAATCCATCCCAATTTCGCCGATTATTTTTGATTGTTCACAAAGTTTGTCATATTCATGCAAATTTTTAGATGAATTTAAAATTTCTTTAGGATGAATTCCGAAAGTTGGAATTATTTTTGGTAATCCATTTTTATTATAAAAAATCCCAAAATCTTCAGATTTTTTGCAAATTTCCAAATTCTTATAAAAAGATTTTTCATCGCAGGAAGCAGAAATAATCGTACCTGAGAACTTTTTCAGTTGCGTAAAAAGTTCAGAATAATGCGAATTGTAACAGCAGTCCTGTTCATACCAATCTAAATGCGAATGAAAATCGAAAAAATGCATTACAAAAGTATATCATTTATATTCAAAAAATACAAAAAAATCCCTATATCTTTTTAAAGTATCTCATCTTAAAATTTAAAAATATCAATAAAGTTATTTCAAAAACTTTCTTTGATAACATAACTTCTTACGAAGCAGCAAAAACAGCAGAAAATATAAATACAAAATTTCCTGAATATGAAGTTAATTATTTTTGTTTAACATGCAAGGTCTGTCCCTGCATGTGCTGGCTCGTGCTGAAAATTGGCTCTCCAACGTTCATTTTGTTCGCACGAGCCTCGAGTTTTTTTAACGCTGACGCTAAAAACTCGGGGAAAATTAGGTTTAAACATGCAAGGTCTGTCCCTGGCTCGTGCCGAAAGCTGGCTCTCCAACGTACATTTTGTTTGCACGAGCCTCGAGTTTTGGCAGTTTTACCTTCCATCATTATAAACAAAATTCCACTTTTGCCAAAACTCAGTTAAAAATTTATTTCCAAATCAAGGTCTGTCCATGCATGTGCTGGCTCGTGCCGAAAGTTGGCTCTCCAACATACATTTTGTTTGCACGAGCCTCGAGTTTTTTTACCGCTGTCGCTAAAAACTCGGGGAAAATTAGGTTTAAAAAAAGGGAGGTCTGTCCCTGTTTAAAATCAAACGAGTTTGCACATTTGGAGATATAACACATCTTCATTTATCTGCGGCGAAAAACCAAAACCACATCTGTAGTTATGCTTCCGTCAGGTTCCTTGTAATCAAGATTCCATTTTTTTAGAAGTTCAAATCCAAGGGCAGTCAGTTTTTTTACAATTGAATCCTGACTGTGATAATTAACGCGGATTGTAACATCAGGATTAAAAGAAGGATGTTCTTCCTGCACATAATTTTCTTTTCCAGGATATCTTTCAGCGTTTACGTCCATAAAACTGACATAATAAATGCCGCCAGCTTTTAAGTGATTGTAAACTGTCTTAAAATGCTGTTCAGTTTCATCAGGAAAAAGATAAGGCAATCCAAATCCGTTGATGATTGCGTCGAACTTTTCGTTCAGTTCAAAATCGCAGATATTGCTTTGCAAAATTCTGGCATTTGGAAGATACCTTGAAGCAATTTCCAACATGTTTGAAGAAAGATCCATCAAAGTCAAATCAAGGTCAGAAACTACATTATTCAAATAACGGGAAATGTTTCCAGGTCCGCAGGCTGAATCAAGAATTTTGTCTCCTTTTTTTAAGAAAGAAGCAAAAAAATTATAGGCTTCATCATAATTTGAAAGGCTGCCGATTTTCTTGTCAAAAGAAGAAGCAGAAACATCATAAGCTTTAAGATTCATCATGGAAGTCCATTCTTCACGGGTAATGCAGAAAACTTTTGTGATTTCATTTTCCTCATCTTTGAACTCCTCTGCAAATTTGCAGCCCCAGCTTTGAGCGCATTTTGCAGAAGGCTCATTTGTGCTTTTCATGTAAGAATAGATTTCGTTGAAAGTGGTATTTTTAAAAGTCCAGTCACGAACGGCAAAGGCAGCTTCGCGGGCAAAACCTCTTTTTTGCATGTCTTTTCTGATATGGTATCCGATTTCTGGTTTAATAGTTTTACCAATCATCTGCATTGTCAGACCGCAGTCCCCTATCATTTCACAGTTATCTTTTAAGCATACTGCCCAAAGCCCAAAACCGAAGATTCTGTAACGCTCGATGTTTCGTTTTATCCAGTCGCGAATTTGTTCATCATCAAAAGTATAAGGGTAGTGATGCATAATATCAGAATCTGCCAAAACAGCTTTAAGTGAGTCAAAATCTGATTCTGTCATCTCTCGTAAAATAAGGTGTTCTGTTTGCAATTCCATTTTGTAATCCTCTGGCTCGTGCTAAAAACTTAAACTTCAATAATAAATTCAGTTCTGCACGAACTTAGAGTTTTAACACATTTTATTTCAAAAAACAAGCTCAAACAACACTTTGTCAAAACTCTGAAAAAATTTGATCTGTAGGTCTGTCCCTGGCTCGTGCCGAAAGTTGACACACCAACGTACATTTTGTTCGCACGAGCCTCGAGTTTTGGCAATTTTACCATCCATCATTATAAACAAAATTCCACTTTTGCCAAAACTCAGTAAAAAGTTTATTTTCAAAACGAGGTCTGTCCCTGCATGTGCTGGCTCGTGCCGAAAGTTGGCTTACCAACGTACATTTTGTTTGCACGAGCCTCGACAAAGGGGGACAGACCTTACTTAAAAGTCGGGGACAGACCTCGAAATCGTAACCCTCATTTTTTCTGTTGACAACAAAACCGTTGTAACATTATCATGAGAATATTATGAATTTAGCACAGATAGCAAAAAACGATACTCCTAAAAGTTTTATGATTTATCATGAAAATGATGAAATTTTCCATGTAAATGTTTTGCCAGCTCACTGTTATTTTATTCCGTTTGCAAAAAATCAAAATCCTTTTGATGAGCGCGAAAAGTCATCTTGTTTTGAAAGTTTGAACGGGGAGTGGGATTTTAAATATTATCCAAGTATTATAGATTTGGAAGATGATTTTATTTCAATTCCTTTTTCTGAAAAAATCACAGTCCCTTCCTGCTGGCAGTTTTTTGGTTATGACAAGCCGCAATACACAAACATCAATTATCCCATAATGTACAATCCGCCTTTTGTGCCGGATGAAACTCCAGTTGGTATTTACCAGAAAAAATACGATTATAATCCCGATGGAAACAAGCGAATTCTTTGTTTTGAAGGCGTTGACAGTTGTCTTTACCTCTATATTAATGGAAAATTTGCTGGTTTTTCTGAAGTTTCGCACAGTACAAGTGAATTTGACATTACAAATCTTCTTTCTGAAGGTGAAAATACCATAACAGTAGCTGTTTTAAAATGGTGTTTTGGGACATACCTCGAAGATCAGGATAAAATCAGATTGAATGGCATTTTCCGTGATGTTTTTATGCTGAATCGTCCTCAGAATACACTTCAGGATTTTCGTGTAAAAACTATTTGTCATCAAGATGATTATGATTTGGAATCAAACTGCGAGACAAAAAAATTATCCACAAAAGCAAGTGAATTTAACCTAAAGCATTGGGTTTTGGAATTAACACTCAGTGGAACTGACGGTAATTATATCCTTTTTGATGAAAATGACAGGGAAATTTGCCATGGAATTGCAAAAAATGGTGAAAAAATCATCCAAAAAATAGATAATGTCAAAACCTGGTCGGCAGAAAATCCTGTTTTGTATAAACTTGTAATTGAAACAGAAAACGAGAAAATCGGTGAATTTGTAGGTTTTAGAACAATTTCGGTAGAAAATGGAGTTTTGAAAATCAATAATCAGCCGGTGAAATTTAGGGGAGTGAACCGTCACGACAGTTATCCTGACACAGGATACACGGCGAGCATTTCGCAACTTGAAATGGATTTGCGTCTTATGAAACAGCATAACATCAATGCAATCCGCACTTCGCATTATCCAAATGCCCCGATTTTTTACAAACTTTGCGATAAATATGGATTTTACGTTATCGATGAATGTGATATAGAAATGCACGGAAGCGTTGACGTTAATAATACTTTTAATTGGGACTGGTCAGATTATTCTGGCATTGCCCTCATGGCCAGTTCTCCGATTTTTACAAGGTCAGTTTTGGACAGAGAACAGCTTCTTGTAAAACGTGATATTAACCGTCCGTGTGTTATTTTTTGGTCGATGGGAAATGAAAGCGGACTTGGTACAAATTTTGTAGAAGCAGCAAAATGGATAAAAGATTTTGACAATACCAGACTTTTACATTATGAAAGTGTTCATAAACAGGATGATACAAGTGATGAAATTTTTGATGTAGTTTCACGAATGTATCCTTCTGTTCAAGACTGGAAAAAAATGTCAGAAGATAGAAATGAAAAACGACCTTTTGTTTTGTGTGAATATTGTCATGCAATGGGAAATGGACCTGGCGATTTGGAAGATTATCATAAGGTAATTCACAGTTCTGAACGCTTTTGTGGTGGTTTTATATGGGAATGGTGCGATCACAGTTTTCCTCTAGCTCCTGGAAAATTCGGCTATGGTGGAGATTGGGGTGAGCGCCACAATGACGGTAATTTCTGTTGCGATGGGCTTGTTTATCCTGACAGAAAGGTTCACACAGGCTTGAAAGAAGCAAAACAGGTTTATCGACCTGTGCGTGTTGCAAAAACAGACAAAGCAGGGGAGTTTAATTTTTGTAATCTTCTAGCTTTCAGGAATTTGCAGGAATTGTATGATTGCAGTTATGAAATTTCGATAAATGGAGAAATTTCTGACCAAAAAACCTTGAATTTGCCTGAAATTCCGCCGCTTTTTCACGTAAAACTACAAATTTCAGACGTTTCTCAGATTTTAGATTCTCACAAAAAAGATGATGATGAAATCTTCATCCGCTTTGTTTTCTCTCAAAAAGAAGATAGAATTTGGTGTGAAAAAGGTTTTGAGGTTTGTTTTGACCAAATAAAATTAAAAAACAAAAAAAATGATGATTTGGAAGCTGAAATTCTGAAAAAAGCTGACTTTATGCCATTTCTGGAAGGTCAGGAAGAGTTTTTGCCTGCTAAACGCGATGAAAATGGTAGACAGAATACCGCTCGTAAAGAAATGACAGAACTTTTCGAGTTTGTAAAAAAGAGTTCTCAAGTAGAGAATGAAGGATTTGCAGAAAAATCATCTAACAATAAAATCTGGTCGACAGAAAATGGTCTTAAATGGCATATTCTGTCTACCAATAACAAATCCGCATCAGGTTTTTCAGTTTTATATGAATTTAATCGAAGAACGGGTGAGATTTCTTCTATAAAAGTACAGAAAAAAACAGCAAACTCTGAAAAAGCAAAAGAAATTCTGCAAAAACCGTTAAAATTCAATTTCATGCGTGCACCAACCGATAATGATTCCCAACGTGGAGATTGGTTTAGGGCACATCTTCATGATTATGATACAAAGATTTATTCCGCAAAGCTTGAAAAACTTGAAGGAAAAACAAGAATTCTTGTAAATCAGGCTTTTGGATGGAATATAAACCAACCGTTTTTGTATGGAAGTGTAGTCTATACAATTTTTGATGATGGAAATCTTTCTGTAGAATTTGATTTTACAGCAACTCGAAAACTTACTTTTCTACCAAGAATCGGCTTGAGACTGTTCCTGGATAAAAATTTTTCAAATGTCGAATATTTTGGGTATGGTCCAGGAGAAAGTTATGCAGATAAACATCAGGCTTGTTATATCGGAAAATTTTCATCAAAAGTGGAGGATATGTTCGAACCTTATATAAAGCCACAGGAAAATTCTTCTCATTATGATTGTAGATACACTTCAATTTGTGACGGTGAAACAAAGCTTACTTTCAGCGGAAGAAAAATCCATGAGTTTGGTAAGGAAACTGGCATAAAACATATCAGTTTTAATGCTTCGGAATATACTCAAGAAGAGTTATTTACAAAAAGACACAACTTTGAACTCGAAAAATCAGGCTTTTCAGTTTTGTGCATAGATTATCAGATGGCAGGAGTGGGTTCAAATTCATGCGGACCGGTACTAGCCCAAAAATACAGAATCCAATTGCCGAAGATTAAAGGAAAAATCTGCATGAAAATAAAAGAGGCTGATTAAACGACTTTAATTAAAATTTACCTGATTCAGCTCCAGCTCCCGAAAAACAGTTCAGGGAATATGGAGAATATTAGGTAAATATTGATATTTATGGATAATTGGGGATTGGTAGACAGAACATGCATTATAAAGACTATTAATATATATCGTCTTTGCTAAAAGTACGTATCGTGCATTATAATTTTTGTGCGACAGTATTATTTTACTGTCTACCAATCATGATTTATAAAGGAATTTCATAAAAAATGAATAATCAATTGAGCGAATTTACTAGAACTGAAAGTTTATTTGGTCACGGGAAATTTGAAAAAATTCAGAATGCTCATATTGCGGTTTTTGGAATTGGTGGTGTTGGCGGTTATGTTGTTGAAGCTCTCGTTCGTAGCGGAATCCAAAAAATCGACATTATTGATAATGATACTGTATCGCTTACAAATATAAACAGGCAGATTATTGCAACTCATTCAACAATCGGAAAATTTAAAGTTGACGTGATGAAAGAACGCATTTTAGATATAAATCCGAATGCTCAGGTGAATACTTTTAAATGTTTTTATCTGCCGGAAACACAAAATCTTTTTGATTTTACTAAATACGATTACGTAATTGATGCTGTGGATACTGTAACTGCAAAACTTCAGTTGATTGTTCAGGCAAAAAACGCTGGAACAAAAATTATTTCATGCATGGGAACTGGAAATAAATTGAATCCTACCCTATTTGAAATTTGTGATATTTCCAAAACTCAGGTCTGTCCCCTTGCAAGAGTCATGCGCCAGGAATGCAAAAAACGCCATATTTCTGATGTAAAAGTGCTTTATTCTAAAGAAAAACCTGTAAGCCCTGAATACAACAGCTCAGCCGAAAAAAAAGGCAGCACCCTTGCTCCTGCAAGCTGCGCGTTTGTACCGTCAGTTGCAGGACTTATGATTGCGGCAGAAGTTGTAAAAGATTTAACAGAATGTTAAAGTGCTTTTTCCAATTCGTCCAAATCCTGTTTTGTTGTGGACCAGCTTGTCGCAAAGCGCACAACAGTGTGATTTTCATCATATTTTTCCCAAAAACTGAATGCAATTGTCTTGGAAAGTTCTTCCATTTTGGAATTTTCAAGGATGATAAACTGTTGATTTGTAGGTGATTCAAGATAAAACCTAAAGCCTTTGGTTTTAAATATCTGCTTAAGTTTTTCAGCCATCAAAATGCCGTGCTCACCAATTTTAAAATACAAATCATCTGTAAAAAGCGCATCAAACTGCACTCCCAAAAGTCTTCCTTTTGCAAGAAGAGCTCCATGCTGTTTTGTTTGAGTGATAAAATGAGCTGGTGTTTCAAAATGATTTTTTGTAAAAACAAGAGCTTCACCGCACAAAGCACCAACTTTTGTTCCACCGATATAAAAAGCATCGCAAAGATTTGCAATATCACACAGAGTTAAATCATTTTGTGGACTTGCCAGTGCATAACCAAGTCTTGCTCCGTCAATGTAAAGGAAAATATTATATTTTTGACAGACTCCATAAATCCTGTGCAATTCGTCTTTGGAATACAACGTGCCATATTCTGTTGGTAATGAAATGTAAACCATTCCAGGAAAAACCATATGCTCGTGATTTCTATCATTATAAAAATCTTTGATAAGGTTTTCTATTGAAATTGCTGTGAGTTTTCCTTCGCTGTGTGGAATTTGCAGAACTTTATGACCAGAAAATTCGATTGCACCTGCTTCGTGGCCGCTTACATGACCTGTATCTGCAGCAATAACACCTTCGAAAGGTTTAAGAACTGTACTTATGACAATCTGATTTGTCTGAGTGCCGCCAGTGAGAAAATAAACATCTGCATTTGGTTTATTACAGGCATTTTTTATTTTTGTGATTGCGATTTCGCAATATTTATCGCTGCCATATCCTGTAAGATTTTCTGAATTTGTTTCAATCAGATGATTCAAAACTTGTGGAGCAGCTCCATTAACATAATCACTTGTAAAATATGTCATTTTTTCCTCATATAATTTCAATGTTTGGGTTAGCGCTGGGAGCACCTGCGAAGCAGTCCCGAGCGCAAGCGACGGATGAGCCGCGGTTAGTCGGCGAAGTGCGGACATAGCGACGGCTTTAGCCGGAACCCCCGAATACCCACCATCATTAAAAAAATTTATAAAAAAAGGCAGAAATCCTCGAAATTTCTTGGAAATCTGCCCTATTCTATCAAAAAAGTTGATATTTTGCTAGTTATACATCGGAAAATATGTGTGCAGATTAGAATACTGCAACAACTTCACCGTTTGGATATTTTTCAGCGATATATTTTTTAACTTTGTCGCTCTTCAAAGCTTTGATTAAAGCCTGAACAGCTGGTAAATTTTCATTGCCTTCTTTTATACAAAGTACGTTTACATAAGGAGATGAAGAACCTTCTACAAAAAGTCCGTCTTTTGCTGCAGAAAGTCCTGCAGGAATAGCATAGTTTCCATTAATAACGGCTGCATCAACATCCGCAAGTACACGTGGCAATGAAGCTGCTTCGATTTCGCTGAACTTCAGTTTTTTTGGATTTGATGTGATATCCTGAACTGTTGCTGTGATGCCTGCTTTTGAATCTAATGTGATGAGACCAGCTTCCTGCAAGAGCAAAAGTGCACGGCCTTCGTTTGTAGGGTCATTTGGAATTGCAATTTTAGCTTTCTTTTTTAGGTCGTTGATTGACTTGTATTTTTTTGAATACAAAGCGAATGGTTCAACATGAATTCCAGCAGCATTTACAAGGTGATATCCACGTTCTGAATTGAATGATTCAAGATATGGAATGTGCTGGAAATAGTTGGCATCGATTTCACCAGATTCTACAGCTTCGTTTGGAGTCACGTAGTCTGTAAATTCGATTACTTTCAACTCTACCCCATCAGCTTTCAAATCATCTTTGATAAGATTTAAAATGTCGGCATGAGGTTCAGGTGTTGCTCCTACTTTGATAACAGTCTGAGCGAAAACAGTTGTTGCTGTAAATAAAGCAGCCAAAGCAATAGCGATTTTTTTCATAAATACTCCTATAAAAAAGAAAAATAGAAAATATCAATTTTCAATTCATCTTTTTACGCACATTCACAATAGAATGAAAATGTGCAATTGATTTGAAAGTTTGCAACGCAAACTCGTGATAAAATTGCTTAGTTGTAATTTATATCACGATTTTTGAAAACACTGCGTTATTGGCATTGTTTTTTTGATGTATATGAAGATACTGTTTATTACCTACTATGTCAATAGGTATTTAGATTTTTTTGACGACAAAATTGAAAATTTTAATATTGTTTTCGCGTCATGCAGGAACTATTTCAACAAGGTTGCTCCCCTTTTTTACCCTTTTTAATATGTATTTTTAAAAATTTTACATAAATTTTACATTTTTTTATTTTCTTTTTATCAAAAAACACGCATATTAATAGTATGATTATGAATTTTTTGGGTCAATTATTTGGATTTGCCGGCTCTTTATGTTTATTGCTTTTTGGAATGAATATGCTTTCGAACGGAATTCAAAAAGGTGCCGGAAGAGGTCTGCAAACACTTTTGTCCAAAATCACCGGAAACAGAATAAAAGCGGTTTTGACTGGAATCGGTGTGACAGCTGTAATTCAATCAAGCGGCGCTACTACTGTAATGTTAGTTAGTTTTGTAAATGCGGAGATTCTAACTCTCGAACAGGCAATAGGTGTTATTTTTGGTGCTAATATCGGAACCACTGTTACTGCCTGGATAGTTTCCCTTTTTGGTTTCAGTTTTTCTATAAGTGCGGCAGCTGTTCCTCTTTTTGGTTTCGGATTTATTCTCAAATATTTTAAAAAATTCAAAATTCATAATTTTGCTGATTGTTTCATGGGGTTTGCTCTTCTTTTCATGGGTCTTGGACTTTTAAAAGAAAGTCTTTCAATTGAAGGTCAAACCACAAGGATTCTCTCTGCCATTTCAAACTGGGGTGTTTTTGGAATCTTGATAGGCGTGTTTATCGGAATTTTCATAACAGCTTTGATACATTCTTCCTCTGCCATGACAGCAATAGTTTTAACTATGGCGGCAAACAATTCTCTGAGTTGGAAATTAAGTGCAGCTATCATTTTGGGAAGCAACATCGGTTCTACGATTGACGCAATCATGTCTTCTATAAATGCTTCCACAAATGCCAGACGAACTGCTTTTGTACATGTTGCATTCAATCTGACTGGAACGCTCCTTGCTTTGTGCTTTTTTAAACCATTTTTAAGTCTTATCGATTTGATTGTTCCAGGTACTCCTAATCAAAACATCACAACGCATATTTCCATGCTCCATACTGTATTTAATGTTTGCGCAACTATTATTTTCTTGCCTTTTGTAAATCAAATTGCAAAAATTTCTCGCAAAGTAATTTTGGATTCACCAGAACAAGATGATTTACATTATAAAATTCCTACGATTTTACCATTCTCTCATGCAAGTGCAGATATTTATGGTATGCAGATTCAAAGAGAAATTTCCAAAATGTCTGCAAAAGTAATGGAAATGTTTGACAGAATTATAAATTCTTTTACTCAAAAAAGGAACGTTGATGAGCAAACTGTTATAATCGAAAACTTGGAAAATTATATTGATGAAATGGACGAATCTATCACTGATTTTCTGCAAAAATGTTACCGTATGCCTACTGCCAACAACAATGACAGAAAACTTTTTTCCAAGCTTATGCATATAACCGAGGCTTTGGAAAACTTAAGTGATGAATGCTGTTCAATAATGCACACGCTTAAAAAATATCTGAATAAATCTGAAAAAATATATTCAGAAAAAAGAATCAAGGAATTGTCAGAATATCTTGAACTTGTTCAAGTCTTTTTTGAACAAATCATCACATTTTTTACACTCAGTTTTAATCAAAAAGAACTTTCACAGGATGAACAAAAGAGTCTGTATCAGTTTGAACAAAAAATAGACGACATCAAGAAAGATTATAAAAAAGCTTCACGTAAACGCATAGAAAACGGTGGTGATGTAAAATCTGAACTTCAATACATCGACATGATTAAGAAAATTGAACGTGCCGGTGATTGTGTTTTTTCTATTTTATTTTAATTCAATTGACTCTACTTCTTTCAACCAGATTTCCGCACTTGCATCGCTTGGCATGCGCCAGTCACCTCTTGGAGAGAGATTTACAGTTCCCACTTTTGCTCCATCAGGCATACAGCTGCGTTTAAACTGTTGCGAAAAGAATCTTCTATAAAATGTTTTGAGCCATTTGAGTTTGGTTTTATCATCGTAATGCAAATCTGCTTTTTGCGATAAAAAGAAGATTTTTGTTGGTGAAAAACCAAATCGCAGGACATAGTATAATACAAAATCATGCAATTCGTAAGGTCCTACTAAATCTTCAGTTACCTGAGAAATTTGACCGTTTGAAGGCGGCAGTAGTTCTGGTGAAACTGGAGTGTCAAGAATATCAAAAAGTGTTTCTGAAAGCGTCGAACCATTTTCTTCCAATGCAAACCATTCTACAAGATAGCGTACGAGTGTCTTTGGAATAGAAGAATTCACTCCATACATAGACATATGATCACCGTTATAAGTGCACCACCCTAGTGCCAGTTCCGATAAATCTCCAGTGCCAATCACAATTCCATTCGTTTTATTTGCATAATCCATAAGAATTTGAGTGCGTTCCCTGGCCTGACAATTTTCATAAGTTACATCATGAACATTTTCGTCATGCTCCAAATCCATGAAATGTTGACTCACTGACTGAGCAATTCTGATTTCTTTCAACGTTGCACCACACTCTTTTGCAAGTTTGCAAGCATTATTGTAAGTTCTGTCTGTTGTACCAAAACATGGCATTGTAATTGCAGTGATTTTTTGACGTGGTATTCCAGTTAAATCAAAAGCCCTACACGTAATCAACAAAGCTAAAGTAGAATCAAGACCGCCGGAAAGTCCAATTACAGCCGACTGGCAGTTTATATGCCTGAGACGTTTTGCAAGCCCCTGTGCCTGAAGGGAGATAACTTCCAGACAGCGTTCACTTCGCTTTTGTTTATCAGATGGGACAAAAGGATGCGCATCCACAAAACGCTGGAATTTTGCTTTTGAATTTGAAATTTCTATATCGATAAAAATATAATCTTTGGAAAAAGTGTTATGATTTGCAGAAAAACCAAATGAACCGATGTGTCGCCGCTCCTGACAAATTCTTTCAATATCAATATCTGCAAAAATTGTTTTACCTGAAAAAAGTTCAGACTGCGCAAGCAAAGTTCCGTTTTCAGAAATCAGATTATGACCTGCAAAAACCATATCTTGCGTAGACTCATCTTTTCCGCCGTTTGCATAAGCATACGCACAAATTGACCGTGCAGAATGTGATTTTACAAGATTTCGTCTGTATTCCGCCTTGCCTATAATTTCATTTCCACAAGAAAGATTTACTATCAAAGTTGCTCCTGCAAGAATGTGTCGGCTCGAAGGTGGAACAGGAACCCATAAATCTTCACAAAGCTCACAGCCTATCACAAGATTTTTTTGATTTACATCTTTAAACAGAATGTTCGTACCAAAAGGAACATTTTTAAATCCTGCAAAATCCAGAAACAAAGTATTCTGTGTCTGTTCAAATGGAGTAAACTGACGCCTTTCATAAAATTCACTGTAATTTGGCAAATAAGATTTTGCAATGATAGCCAGAAGTTTTCCGTTCAAAATCGCAGCTGCACAATTATAGATGCCTTCCGTCCTGCACACAGGAACACCCACAAACAAAAGAGAGTTTATCCCTTTTGATGCCTGAATAATACGCAAAAGATTATTTTCAGCCGATTGTAATAAACTTTGCTGAAAAAAAAGGTCTCCGCAAGTGTAACCTGTCACAGAAAGTTCTGGAAAAACTACTATTTCAGCTCCTTTATCAACAGATTTTCTAAATTCTTCTATAATTTCACAGGCATTATAATCACAATCTGCAACTTTTAAAGCAGGACTTGCACAAGCAATTTTGACAAAACCAAATTCCATAATCCACCCATTATGCAGGACACAATTCTGCAACTAACTAACATATTTACCAGATTGCCAAATTTGCAGTTAATGACAAATCCAGTTAAAAAAACTATAATGTTTTTGAGGAAACATATGACAGACAAAGAACTTGACCGTTTTTTAATTTCAACTTTCAAAAACATTCTTGCAGATACAGAAGACAATGCTTCCTATATCAATAGCAAAACCTACAAAGACTATCAAGAAGTCCATGAAGATTTAGATTTCAGTATTAAGGAACTGAAAGAACTTCTTCAAAAAATCCACAGCATTGATGACATAGCCGAATGCGATGATGACCAAATCACCAGAATCTATGAATATATAGAAGACTATTATTCAAATTATTTCATTTCGACAGAGCCGAAACAACGCAAAATCGACCTGGCACAATGCAAAAAACTGGAAGAACTTATGTGCCTGTTCATTGACCAAGAAGATTTTGATGAAAGTGAAGACGATTTCGAAAACTAAGTTAAAATCAACATCCTCGTTTTTTCATCTCTTCTGCAACTTTTTTTACATCCTGAATTTTTCCTTTTGCAGCAATCAGAATGGAGTCGTCACTGTCCACAATTACAACATTATCCAATCCAATTGTTGCAATAGTTCTTTTTCCACCGCGAATGTATGAAGATGTCGTGTCAAGACAAATAACATCACCATTTATCACATTCATATTTCCATCTTTTTTACTGATGTCGTACAAAGCACTCCACGAACCAACATCATCCCATCCGGCATTTAATTTAACAACCTTCCCTTTCGATGTTTTTTCCATTACGGCATAATCAATAGAATCACCTTTTATCTGACTGAATGCTTCAGAATTAAGACGGATAAAATCTGTATCCACAACAGCCTTTTCAAATGCTTCTATAGAAAGACTTGCCATTTGAGGATTATATTGAGTCAATTCCTGCAGAAAAGTTTCAGCTTTGAACACAAACATTCCACTATTCCAGGAATATTCACCGCTGGCAAGATATTCCTGAGCTTTTTCCAAACATGGTTTTTCCACAAAACTGTCTAAATCAAAAACTGCAGCTTCATCATCTGTTTGTGTTTGTTTTCCCGATTTTATGTATCCATAACCAGTGGCAGGGAAAGTTGGAACAATTCCAAAAGTCACAAGATTTCCTTTCGAAGCAAAATTTGCAGCAATTTTTACCGCTTTTTGAAATGCTGGAACATCTGCAATAACATGATCGCTTGGAAGAACCACTACAACAGCATCTTTATCTTGTTTCATAGCAGCACAACAACCAGCTGCAATTGCAGGCGCCGTATTTTTTGCCATAGGTTCCAAAAGAATAGTTGGTTTTTTATCGCAAATTTCCCCTATCTGCTGGGCAACCATAAACCTGTGGCCTTCTCCACAAGAAATAATTGGACTACCGATATCAAGTCCATTTAAACGCAAAAGTGTTTCCTGAATCATTGTTTTTTCTGAAATGAGTGGTAAAAACTGTTTAGGATGATTTCCCCATGATAGTGGCCAAAGTCTGGTTCCTGCACCACCGCTGAGAATCAACGGAATAATTGTCATAATAAACTCCAACAAAATCAATATAATTTAGACTGTATAACTAATATTGTATAGTAAAACTAAACATTTTGCAAGTAGTTTTACGCACTTTTTTGATGAATATTAAAGTTTAAATCAAATGATTTGGTTTAAACCGTGGCAAGGATAGTAGCCCCTGCGAAGCAGTCCACTGGACTGAGCGAAGCGAGGGAAGCGGATGAGCGTCAGCGAAGGGCGAATAGCCTGTTTTTTGGTTGCGTTTGTTACTGAGTGAAGTTGAAATAAAGTTTCTGGCGCTGGTTACAGACGGAACTAAAGTAAATTTACGGAAGTAAAGCAACCAAAAAGCCACCCAAATTATTATAAAAATATAAAATAATTTATTCTGGAAGCTTTAAAAGTATATTTGAACAGACTAATCCAAAATCTTTTGTATCAATAAAACGGATGTAATCCCGCACTTTTATTTGAACTTTATTTTTTGTGATTATTCTGTAATCAACTACCAAAACTTTGTTTTCTTCTATACTATTATGATTATTTTCAGAAAAAAACTGTTTGATATATTCCAAATCTTCTGAAACAACCATTCCTTTAAAGCTGTTTCCGGTAATCATCCTGAATTCTTCACTTGAGTTACATTCAAAAAGTTCAAGAATTTCTTTATTTATGCCAATAATCTGCTCGTCTTTTTCCAAATGAAAAGAGAAAAATGCTCCCGGAAAATAATTTGCAATCAAAAAAATCTCCGAAAAACTTCTTTTTGATTTTTGCAGAGTTACTTCATCAAAAATTGGAGCTTTGATTTTTGAAAGTGTGCATGCATTTTTGCGCAGATATTTTTCATAGTCTTCCTCACTAAGTGGTCTTGAAAAATAAAATCCCTGAATCATATCACAACCAAAACTTTGCAGAATTTTAAATTGTTCTTCAGTTTCGACACCTTCTGCAATCGTAAAAAGCCCCATGCTGTGTGCCATTTTGATGATATTTTCAATAACAATCTGATTTGTTTCAAGATTCTGCACAAAACTGATGTCAAGTTTGATAATATCCAAAGGAAAAGTTGAAAGCATTCCCAAAGAAGAATATCCGGCACCAAAATCATCCATCTCAATCAAAAATCCAAAATCCTGAGCGCGTTTCACCTGATTTATGATAAATTCCGTATTTTCTGCATAAAGAGATTCTGTTACTTCCATGTGCAAAAGTGAATGTTCAATGTTATTATCATCAACAGTTTTCAGCTGTTCAAAAAGCCATCCATTTTCAAAATAATCACGACGAGAAACATTTATCGAAACAGGAACTATTGGAATACCGTTTTCCTGCCACCGTTTTATATCACTACAAACTTTTTTTACGATAAAACTATCAAGTTTGGAAATAAAACCACTTTTTTCAAACAAAGGAATAAACTGACTTGGAGCCATAAATCCATAAACAGGATGATTCCAGCGTACCAAAGCTTCCGCTCCTGCAATTTGTCCTGTAACTGATTCGTGTTTAGGCTGATAGAAGATTTTAAACTGATCTTCTAGAAGTGCCTTTTCCATATTTTCAAGAATTTTCTGGTCATTCAAAAGCTGCTGCTGCAAACTTTCTTCATAAACAGCAAAGTTCTTTCCATAAACACCCTTTATTTTTCCAATTGCCAAGAATGCATAATCACAACAGCGGACAATTGGAAGCGAAGTGTCAATTGGAGCATAACTTCCGATTTTTAAAACCTGATGCGGAATGGGAGCCTCCGCCATAATTGAAGCAACTATGCTATTTAAACGTTCCAAAGTTTTTTCCAGAGAACGCTCATAAAGTACAACAAACTGATCACCGCCAAAACGTCCAACCAAAGCGGTTTTTGAACCACCTTTAAGTCTTTGAGCTACATAAGCTAAAAATTCGTTACACTTATCTTCACCATATTGACTGTTTGTAAGTTTGAAGTTTTCAAAATCCAGCCCCAGAATGCCAAAACTCTTATTTGGTGTATTATTTATCATTATTCTGGCACGGTGAATGAAAGCTTGCCTTGTATAAAGACCAGTTAAATCATCTTTTTCAATCTCGGCAAGAATATTTGCCGCTTCTGTCAGATTAACTACATTTTTAATTCTGTTTAAAACCAAAGTTCTGTCGACTGGCTCAAAGAATACATCGCAAGCACCAGCAGAAAGACATAATTTTGCTTCATCATCAATTTGATTTTTGCAGAAAATCAGGATTGGAATTCTTTTATATGTAGAATTTGATTTTATCTGTTTTATAAAATCATATGAACTTTCGCCTTGAATTTGACTGCTTATAATAATTACAGAAATTCGCCTGTAATCACTATTCAAGCAGTTTTTTGCTTCATGAGGGTTTGCTGCCGGCATAATATAATAATCACCTGAAATGACTTCAGATACTTCACGCTGCCTTTCTTTACTATCATCGACAATCAGAATGATTGACTTGGGTTTTTCAGACAATTTTTTTCACCAAACTTTTTTACTTTAAAATAAACACCCCGAAATTTCCCCAACCAATTATTATTTTAACACAAATTTTATTTTTGTGCAAAATTTTTATTAAGTCAAATGTCAAAATTTAGTCAAAATTTAGTTTTCTTTTATTTTCTTTTGTTTTCTTTATTGTGGGTATTTCTCTTTTTAACGTGATGATTCATTATCAAAAAAAGTATAATAACAAAGTTAAATTCTGGAAGAGAAATATGCCTTTTTGAATATAATACATAAGTTTTTACTTAATTTGTATAGTTTTTATATTCCGTTTGATTATTTTTATTGACTTTTTAATATTCCTTTTGTATAATAATTTTTATGATTACAGGTTTTCCGAGCCCTGCCCAAGGGTATGAGGCTAAGCAATTTGATTTAAATACTCTTTACATCAAACATCCGTCGGCAACAGTTTTCATGACTGTTGATACCGACAAATTCACTCATCTGTGCATATTTAACGGAGATCTTTTAATAATTGACCGGGCAAAAAAAATTTCAGCAAATTCTCTTGTCGTCTATGAAAACAACGGGGAATTTACAATCGGAAGAGTTTTTCAGATAAAAGGCGAAGCTGTCATTACAGGTGCAATAACACAAGTAATTCACAGTGTGAAAGAATAAATGCCGTTTTTGACATTTTTTAGAGTTGGATTTTATGATTTTGCATGCAGATGGAAATTCGTTTTATGCGTCTTGTGAACAGATTTTTCGACCTGACTTAAGGGACAAACCTGTCATTGTGCTTTCAAACAATGATGGCGTAATCATAGCTTTGAATAAAGAAGCCAAAGCCTTAGGTATTAAACGTGGCGATGTATTTTTCAAAGTGCGTGAAACATGCGAACGCAAAAATGTGGCAGTTTTCTCGAGTAATTACACACTTTACGCAGATATTAACAGAAGAATTACTTCAATTTATTTGGAATTTACACCAGAAATCGAAGAATATTCCATAGATGAGGCGTTTTTATTCTTTGACAAGTTTAAACTCTCTGTGAATGAATGGCAGGAAATTGGCAAGGAATTGAAACAGCGTATATGGAAAGAAGTGGGAATGCCAATTTGCGTAGGCATTGCTCCTACAAAAACACTGGCTAAACTTTACAATAAACGTGCAAAGGAACACGGAGGAGTTTTTGTTTATGATGAAGAAAAAGTGAATGAACTTTTGGAAAAGACTAATTGTGGTGATATTTGGGGAATTGGGCCTGCAAAAGCAAAGAAACTCGCCTTATACGGTATAAAAAATGCCCTTATGCTCAAAAATATGCCGCTTGGCGATGCAAAAAAACTTATGACTGTACAAGGATTTGCAACCGTTCAGGAATTACGAGGAATTCCTAACATAGACAGGGTGACGCGAACAAAAAAGGACGTAATTACGTCCAGCAGACAGTTTTCAAAACGCATTTATGATATAGAAACTTTGGAATGTGCAGTTGTTCAATATACAGAACTTGCTGTAGAAAAACTTCGGAAACAAAATTCGGAATGTGGAATGGTGTGCATTTATATTTCCACATGTAATTATTATTCTGATGACAGGGAAAGCCAATATTCAAACGGCGCATACGTCGAACTGCCTAGAATGACAAGTTATACACCAGATATTATAGCGGCAGCTAGAAGCATTTTACCCTACCTTTACAGAACTGGATATGGTTACAAATCTGTGATGATAACACTATTAAAACTTCTGCCAGAAGCCTGTCAAGGAAACTTGTGGATTGACCCCATGGAAGATATAAAAAAAAGAAACTTTATGAAAACCGTAGATAAAATCACGCAGACTTATGGCAGAAATTCGATAACTTTGGCAAAAAGGTTTGAACAACAAAACTGGGAGATGAAACGTGAGTTTTTAAGTCCCTGCTGGACTACAAATTTCTCAGATTTTCCAAAAGTACACTAAAATATCAAAAAGATTCGATATTCTGTCTACCATTTGCTTAGAAAATTCATCTTTATAAGCGAATTATGTCTACTTTCGTACACACTTTAAGAACTATCCTATTTTACTATTCTTATTCGTTTTTATTAATCCATTCGGGCTATCTTATTACTGGCATTATTCACAGCTTCCCTTCTACAAAAACACAGATGACCTAAAAAACTAGGAAAAACTATTCTAAATTCCTAAATTGAAAAAGACATAAAAAAAAGGCTTCCGAAAACCGGAAGCCTTTATGTGAGCTACACTGGATTCGAACCAGTGACCCACGCCTTAAAAGGGCGTTGCTCTACCTACTGAGCTAGTAGCCCGCTGCACTCTTATTTGCTGAATGCTTAATTAATATACAATTTAAACAAAAAAGTGTCAATAGTATTTTCTTAAATTTTTTAAATTTTTTTATATTTTTTAAAATTTTACACTTTTTTTTATTTGTTAAAATGATGATTTGCAAACTATCTTCATTTTTTTACCTGTTGCAGGATGAAAAAATTCTATTTGACTTGCATGAAGCATAAGCCGTTCCCCAATTTCACACTTACCATAAAGACTGTCCCCTAAAATCGGTAAATTTAATCCTTTTTCATAACTTGCAGCAAGACGCAGTTGATGAGTTCGCCCTGTTTCAGGTAAAAATTCAATTCGCGTTACTGTTTTTTCTGCTCCTGTCACTGGATTTTTCCATTTTTCAACACCTGTTTTTTTCCAGTCGGTTATTCCAGTTTTTCCATTAATCTCATCATAAATCTGATGCGGTCTATTTTCTAAATCCAGACGAAATTTGAGTTCTATATGACCTTCTGGTTTTCCATGCAAAACACCATCCAAAAGAGCTTCATATTTTTTATGAACAAGATTATTTGCAAACTGCATTTCAAGATTTTTATGACTTTCCTTATTCAAAGCCAAAATCAATATACCGCTAGTTTCCATATCAAGCCGATGAACTGCCGGTTGATTTATTATCCCAAAAAACAACGATTTTAATCTTGTTTCGGCGCAGTCTTTTTTATCTGGGGTACGACCTGGAACCGATAGTAATCCGGACTGTTTATTTATCACAACAATATCACTATCACGATACAGAATTTCAAGTCCCAGAATTGTCGGTAAAATGTATCCACAACGCTGATCACAAGGAGGATAGGAAATTCCGTTTTTTTTGCTTTTTGTATCATTTCCAAAATAAATTTCATCCATACTCACTGGAATCAAATCGTGTTCAAATGCATAAGACAAAAGTTTTGGTGCACAGCAATCTCCAGTTCCAGTAGGAGGAAGTTTTCCATTATGATTTTGGATTATCTGATTTAGTTTAATTTTTTTACCATCAAAACAACAGAATTCATAGAGAGAAAAAAACTTGCGCAAAGACTCGTCAGTAAGTTCAGTTCTTTTTTGCTCAAGAAATTTCAGATGCTTTGACAAATTTTTATCATCATTAAGACTGCAATTTTTGGATTTTTCTTCGTTAATTATTTTTGTGAGTCGGTGAATTTCTGCATCATTTTTACAAAGAGCATTTTCTATTTGATATGGAAGAACAATTGGATTAACAAAAATAAAATTCTTTTGTCCCGATTCCAAAATTTTGCTGTTTCCGCTTACAGTATATAAAATTTTTCTCTTTTTACTTTTTTTATTCTGAGCGACAAGACAACCAAGCATTATTCCCTGCCCTTTTCTTTCTTCGCTTTCTTTTGAAATCTGCTTGAGTACAACAGTACCGTCTTCTATTTGATTTATAAGTTTGAGACAATACTGATGTGCTGATTCAGTTGGAAAAGGCGGGAACATTCCGAAATCAAAACAGTTGATTCACTACAAATTTCTTGTTTCTACAGAGCCGTCTTCTTTTGCAATGAAAACAATTGGTTTATTCTGTGAGAAAAGTCCATTTTCCAAAACACCAACAATCGAGTTGATTTTAATTTCCATCGAAGGAACATCAATCGGTTCTTTCCAAGTGCAATCGAGAATCTGATTTCCATTATCAGTGATAACTGGACCAGCTTTTCGCACACCTTCACGCAATACACAGGTAGCGCCAAGTTCATTCAAGGCTTTTGTTACAGGAACACGTGCATCTGCAATTATTTCAACTGGTACTGGAAATTTCGTTCCGATATTTTCTACTGACTTTGAAGAATCTGCAATCACAACGAAAATTTTTGAATTATATTCTACAATTTTTTCCCGAACATGAGCTGCACCTCCACCTTTAATGCAATTACATTCAGGATCCACTTCATCAGCTCCGTCTATAGCCAAATCAAGCTGTCCACCAATTATTTTATCATTCATTGAATAGACTGGAATTCCATAATCCTGACAGGCATTCTGGGTTTGAAAACTTGTTACAACAGCTTTTACATCTTTTAGATTGCCGTTTTGAATGTGATATGCAAGTCTCTTTACAGCCGGCATTGCGGTAGAACCAGTTCCTAATCCTATTTTCATTCCATTGAAAATCAATCCTTTTGAAATCAAAGTATCAATCGCCGTTTCTGCGACCAAAACTTTTTGTTCATTTTGTGAAAGTCCCATTTATAAATCCTCCAGTTTTTTCTTTCTGTTCGGTCAATTTTTATTCTTTTTTATTTTGGGTGGCTTTTGGCTTCGCACAGTCTAGTAACCACTTCGCGCTCCAACTATCTTTGGAACAGCTTAAATATTCAAAATTCAACCTGATAGCATTATCAAATTTTTTTATATTCACTTCCTGTAAACAATCTAAACTGTTCATAAGCATGGATTTCAAACATTTTGCTTCCATTGCAACAACGACATCCAACCAGTGTAGCACGTTTCATAATCGCTGTAATTGGCTTTGCAAAGTTAAAATCAAAAAGCAATTCATTTCCTCTAAAACTATAAAAATCTATTGGATCATTTTCATAATAGTCTGAAGTTTCTTCTACTTTTTCATGAACTATTGTTTGAACTATCAAAGTTGAATATTCATCAAGTTTTTCAATGCAGTGTGCATCAAGCTGACAAAAATCACAGCCATAACGTTCCGCAATAAACTGTGCTTTTTCGACCGATTTTCCAAACACGCAAACTTTTGCTCCCATCTGTTTTAAAACATAAGCCGCCATATTCGCATTTGCCGTATCACCAATCACAGAAACTTTTTTTCGTTTGAGATTCTGACCGCCCATAAACTCTATCAATGCTTTTTTAAAACCAATATAATCAGTATTATAACCAATCCATTTATTATTTTTATTGATTATGGTATCGCAAACACCCATCTGCAAAACTTCGGGAGAATGTTCATTCAAATAAAACATTACTGATTCTTTATATGGATCCGCTACTGTCAATCCACGAAATCCCATATATTCACAAAATTCCAATCCTTGCGATAATGATTTTGTGCGCACAGGTATATACACATTGTCAAAACCAAGCTGCCTGTAACCTACATTTTGCACAACTGTACTGAAAATTTTCGTCAAAGGCCAACCGATTATTCCAAAAAGTTTTGTATTTTTTGTAATTGACTTAAAATTATACAAATCATTTAGTGTAAGTGGGTCAATATGACCAATTCCTGTTGTGTTAACCAGCATTTCTTCAGGAGAAACATAAGTTAAAAAAGAATTTGCAAAAGTGGAAAGAACTCTGGAAGGAAAACCTTCAACACCCATTGCACAAAAAATATGGTCAAACCCGGACATTGCATCCCCTTCTTTGAACATATTTAAAACATCAGTAATCGAATGAGGCATGAATGCAATTTTAGGGATTTCATAGCCTGTTTTCAACATATTTTTGCAATGCTCGCGTAAATTCAAAACAGGATCAGTCATATTATGATAACTTCTGATAATTTTTACACCAAAAGCCATTGCAGCATCCTGGATACTCGGAATATTATAATCTTCTTCAAAATCCACATAAGCAAAATTTTTAGATTTATCAGGATTGGCAAAAGCAAGCGCCCTCCCAAAAAGCGAGGTACGCGAAAATTCACTACCACTGAAAAGTCCGCCATCCATATCACGTCTGATTGTCAAAAGGCACGGCAAATTGATAAGCGAAGGAAAACGCTTTACATAAAGTTGTTCGTCCTCAGTCAGATGGTCAACCCGAAGTTCCACCATATCAATCTGTTTTTCATATTTTTTGACCAGCTTTTTATCTTCTTCCAAAGTTTTTCCAGTCAAAGTCATGCAAATCAAAGGTCTATTCATGTCAATCACCAAAAGAGGAATTAAGTATCAGTATACAGTCTGTCTTGAAGCAACTTTTTCTACAACATAAAGCACAAGCTCAGTCCCTTTCGGAACAGCATAAGGAATTGTAACATTTCCACCAGGATGAGAAAAACTCAAAATTGTATAAGAATTTCCTTCTTCTGGCACAGCTTCCAGTTTCATAGGAACAGGATATGGATAATCAGCAAGTTTTGCTTCAAAAATTCCATAAACATTGTCGTTTATAGGCTTATCTGGCATTGCCATTTCTATTTCAACACGCGAATAATTAGGAACAAATTCAGAATCAAAAGTCTGCTGGGATACAACTGTACCGATTTTTTCATCATCGAGAGCAATATGACTTTTTATGTCAAACACAATTTTGCTTCTTGTAATAGTCTGAAGCAAATCGTTTACACTCTGTCCTAAAACTTTTGGAGGACGCGTATTTTCATAATTCGGACCACGACTCACTACAAGTTCCACAGTAATTGGTTCTGAAATACTCGTTCCTGCAGGAGGATCCTGTTCAAGAATTGTACCGGCATCAGACAAATCCGGTTTGTATTTTGGAGTACCCAAAACTATAAGAGGTTTTGTCTGCCCTGCAAATAAAGTTTGCAGTTTAAGCTGAAGTTCATCAATATTCATTCCGATATAATCATCAACTTTGTCAACAACAACACCTCGGCTAACAACAAGAGAAACACGGCTATAACCTTTTACGATTGCTCCAGCCTGCGGAGATTGTTCCAGAATCGCCCCCTCATCACCAGGAACATCTGAATATCTGAGATTGATTTTTGGATAAAGTTCCTTTGCCTGCATTTCTAAAAGAGCGTCTTCAAGTTGTTTTCCTACAACATTTGGAACAAGAACTTTTTCGGGACCTTCCACATTCTTAAAAAATACGAGAATTGCCACAAGGAACATTACAAGAAATGCAGCAACACAAGTGATAATAAGCATCCAGATGTTTGACTGCATTTTTTCATAACCTTCAGAAAAACTTATGCGCAAGTTTATATTTTTTTTCTCGACTTTTTTTGTTTTGCCTTTAGTTTTTTTATCCTTTTTAGCAGACTCTTCCATGTGAACATCCGCATTTTCTACATGGATTTCAGTTTTTTCTGTAACTTTATCATTTTTTTCTATATTAATATCTTCATTATTATTGATATTCTCGTCACTCATAAAAAGCTCCACATTTATTTAATTATGGGCATAATCAACTTCAATTTTTTTCAGAGATTCCCATTAAAAAATTTCATTTTATTATTTTAACACACTACCGATAAAATCTCTAGCACCATTTAAAAAATCTTGATAATTCATAGCTTTTTTTCCCTGCCGCTGCAATGTTTTTACTACAAGCACCTGAGAACCAGCTTTTACAAAAATTCCCAATCCTTTTTTAAATGACATAACTTTTCCGTTTTCAGAATTCTCAAAAATCGTTTTATTATCTTCAGAAATAGCAAAAAAATATTCGTTAGAAATATTTGCAGCCTGCAAAATTCGCAACGGCATTTGATTTTCAAGACACCAAGTTCCAGGCTCGGGATAATAAGCACGCACTTTTGCTTCAATTTTGCGCGCATCTTCATTCCAGTCAATTTTTCCGTCTTCTTTTGAAATCATCGACGTATAAGAAGGTTCTCCCAACTGTGCAATTCCCGAAGGTAAACTGTACTTTCTTTCCACTGAAAAAGACATTTCTTTCAAAAGTTCACACAAAAGTTCAGCACCAATTTCCGCACACTCATTCAAAAGGCTTTCACCAGTTTCAGTTCCATCAAGAATTATCTCGCGTTGTTTTAAAATCTCACCTTCATCCATTTTTAAACTTAAAGTTTGAACTGTAACTGCCGTTTTTTCATCAGAATTCAAGATGGCAGCAGGAACTGGAGTGCACCCCCGATATTTTGGAAGCAAAGAAGGATGCACATTTACTCCGCCAGCAGGAAAAAGAGCAAGAAATTTAGGACCAAAAATATGTCCATATGCAAAACTTACCAAAAGGTCAGCTTCCAATGGCAAAATACTATTTCTACAACCTTCATCAAGATGCTCAGGAGTAAAAAGAGGAATGTTTTTTTTCAATGCAAACGCAGCAACACTTGTGGGAATAAGTTCTTTATGTCTACCTTTTGCAGAAGGAGGATTTGAAAGCACACCGGCAATCTCAAAACCACATTCTTTTTGTTTATCATAAAGAATACTCAATGTAATTTGTGATGCCTGCGGGCTTCCTGCATATAAAATTTTCATACTCATTTTCCAGAATTCTTTTTTTCTTTCGCCGCCGCTATCTTTGCTGCAATTTTTGACAGTTTTGCAGCTTTTTCTTTTGCTTTTTGTGCAGCTCGTTCAGCACGTTTTTTAAACTGATTTTCAGTTTTTTCTGCAAAAGTTTTGTCACCACGGTCAATATAAAGAATGCCGTCCAAATGGTCATATTCATGTTGAATAACTCTAGCCAAAAGTCCATCTGCCTCAAGCGTAAACGGACGACCTTTTTCATTATATGCTTGAACAGTTACTTCCAAAGGACGCACAATTGTTTCATAAACTTGAGGAATACTCAAACAACCCTCATCATATTCACCCATTTCTGTTGAAGTTTTTATAATCTGCGGATTGATAAAAACACGGCGCACGTCATCATCTGCAATAACTACAAAAAGACGCAAAGACTTGCCGATTTGAGGAGCAGCCAGCCCAACACCGTCTTTTTCTATCATAGTTTCGAACATATCTTCTACAAGTGCACGAATTTCATCATTTATTTCAGCAACTGGTTCAGCTTTTTTTCTTAAAACTTCTTCACCAAGTTTTACAACATCTAAAACCATAGACTAAACCTCCGATGCAACAGCGGCAAACAAGAACCACCGCAGCATAAAAAAAATTATTTTTCTATTCTAATTCTTGCTGCCCTGGCGTGACCTGCAAGTCCTTCCGCATCTCCCAAAGAACCGGCAGCAGCAGCACTTCTGAAAATTCCAGCAGAATCTTTCTTTGCACGCAATGTAGTTACAGTTTTTAAGAACATTCTGACACTCAAACCACCAGTATATTTTGCAGTTCCTGAAGTCGGCAAAGTATGATTTAAACCGGCAGCATAATCACCCAAAACTTCAGCTGAATAATGACCGATGAATAGAGAACCATAATTATGTACTTTTCCTTCTATATAATTAAGCAACTGTTCATCTTCGAGAGCAAGTTCCAGATGCTCAGGAGCGCGTCTGTTTGCAACTTCAATTGCCTGTTCAATGCTATCCACAAGAATTATTTTTCCACAATTATCAATACTTTGACGTGCAGTAGATTTTGTTGTCAAAGTTTCAAGCTGTTTTTCAATTTCATCACTCACCTTATTTGCGAAATCAATGGATGCAGTAACTAAAATAGGTTGAGCCACAACATCGTGTTCTGCCTGTGCAAGTAAATCGGCAGCAACCCACGCAGGATTTGCACTTTCATCAGCAATAACAAGCACTTCAGTCGGACCTGCAAGCATATCAATTCCCACAGCACCAAAAACCTCTTTTTTAGCCGCATTTACATATTTATTTCCAGGACCAACAATTACATCAACTTTTGGAATAGACTCAGTTCCATAAGCCATAGCGCCAATCGCTTGAGAACCACCAACAGCATAAAGATGATTAACACCACAAATATAAGCAGCCGCCATAATTCCTTCATCAGCATAAGGCTTTCCACCTACAAAAGCATTTCCAGGAATTCCGCTTCCATTTTTTCCAGCAGCTACTTTATCATCAGGGTGAACTCTCGGTGGAGTACAGATAATAACATTATTTACACCAGCAGCAACAGCCGGAGTTACAGTCATAATGACAGTAGAAACCAAAGGAAAACGGCCTGCAGGAACATAACAGCCGGCATTTTCAACAGGAATAGTTTTCTGACCAGTAAAAATTCCAGGAGCAATTTCCTGCTCAAAATCAGTAAAAGATTCACGCTGCAATTTCGCAAATTTCAAAGCCAAATCATGAGAATAAACAATAGCATCATATACATCGCGTTTTTCAATCTTTAATTTATCAGCCGCAGCCTTCAACTCACAAGCAGGAACTTCAAAAACAGCAGGCACAGAAACATCAAATTTCTGTCCATAAATGCGTAAAGCTGTGTCACCTTTTTTCTGCACTTCTTCCAAAACAGATTTCACAACTTCATTTGAATCACCAAACTTTCTCCCATCAAAAAAATCAGGCTCGAGTTCAGCATATTTTTGCATTTTAATCATTTTCTTACCTCCAAAATCTTCAGCCAGGATTTTGCACATTAAAATCACAAAAAAAACAAAATCCATATACCAATACGTCGAGTCAAGGCACGCTGTCGCTTAAAGCCTTGACTTCTCCGTTTTTAAGGTTTGTATTAAACCTTAAATCAGATTTAGATTTCAATAAAGTTTCAATAAAACTTCAATAACCTTTCAATAAAACTAAAATTAGATTTTTCACTAACTCATCTATTTTTCTTTGTGCCTTCTGTCAAGTTCATCATAAACATCTTTCCAGGAAACACCTTCTTTATACATAAGCACGTTTACAAAATAAATTAAATCTGCAGCTTCCCAAATAACTTCATCTTTACCATCAGCTTCGCACAATTCTTCTGCTTCTTCTTCCACCTTCTCGCGAACACGTTTTGCATCAAGCGTCGCAGTATAACTTCCAGGTTTAGGATTTGCAAAACGGTCAGCAATCACATTATAAAGACGCCCCATACTAGATTTTTCATCAACAGCAGAAGAAAAACAAGTCCAGCTTCCAGTATGACATGCAGGTCCGGTAGGCAAAACAGTCGCAAGAATACAATCCCTGTCGCAATCGGCACGCATTTTCACAACCTGCAGAACATTGCCACTTGTATCACCTTTTGTCCATAACTCATTGCGCGAGCGACTCCAAAAAGTCAAACGACCACAATCAAAAGATTTTCGCACAGCCTCAGCATTTGCAAAACCCTGCATCAAAACTTCGCCATTTACACTTTGCGCAATTACAGGAATTAACGGAGATTTTTCAAAATCAAGACATTCTACAAACGCTTCTTTCAAATCAACCTTTCCAGTGTACAAAGCCATACCAAGCTGAACATCACAATGCAGTTTTTCAAGTTCTTTAATCTCCTGAACACTCGAAACACCGCCGGCCACAACAACACGACATTTTACCGCCTCACGCAAAGCACGCACATAATCCATATTTGTACCCTGCATGCAGCCTTCTTTTTCGACACAAGTAAACAAAAGTTCAGAACAGAATTTTTCAGCCTGTTTTGCACCTTCCACCAGCGGAATATCTACAGTTTCAGTCCAACCTTTTACAGCAATCTTACCGTTAATTGCATCCACAGAAATAATAATGCGGTCTTTTCCAATTGCAGCGGCAAGTTCATTCAAAAAATCTTCATTCAAAACACTCTCGCCGGCCACAGGATTTGCCTTCCAAGCCGCAGAACCAATAATAACCTTTTCTGCTCCCAGACTGATAAGTTCCTTAGCACGTTTTACAGAACGAATTCCTCCCCCAGTGCGCACATTTCCACGATGAAGAAGCGATTTTAAAAGATGAGTATTTTCAGTATTGCCCTTTGCATCAATATTTCCCAAAGCGGCATCCAAATCAATAACTGCGACTTCACCAAACATATCAAACTGAGCAATCAAAGCATCAGCATCATCGCGCTGGAGAACCAATTCCTTACCGTTCTTAAGTTGAACGACGTGTCCATTTTTCAAATCAATAGAAGAAATTACCATAACCTTATATTACCAAATTTTCAAACTTTATACAAATGCGAAAAATTTTGAATTTTTTCAGCAAAAATCAGTCAGTCAGTCGCCTTTCACAGCTCACTAACGCTCGGTTGCAAACGCTGTCACGTGCAAAAGTGACACCAACTGAAAACTGAAATGCAAGATAAAAAAACAAGGTCGTACCCCATTTAAACAAAAATCAAATCTGCACGTGCCAGCGATTGCAACTCACGCTTTGCGTGCCTGTTCAAGCCTCGGTGCGCTGCTTATCTTAAAACCCTGCAGACAAACACCAGACTGGCGAAATTTCATTATTTTAAGTTAAAAAAAAAGAAGACTGCCGAAAAGGAGGAAAAAACGGCAGCCTTCAATAAATAGGAGGAGTATTTTTTTTGAAAACGAACTAGTTTTACTTTGTTGTTTACACTAAAATAACCACCACCATAAAAAAAGGTTACAAAAAAAAGAGCTTTTTTTAATTTTTTTTATGTTTTTTCTTAAAAATTAAGTTTTACATTAAAACCCAGTGGAGAAACAGAAGACTGCACCTTTTTTTTCTGGAATACTGCATAATAATCCTGCGTATGCATAAACGGAACCAAAAATCCACAAGTCGTACCAATCAAAGCACCAGCAAGAACATCCGTAAAAAAGTGATTTCCACTTGCCATTCTTAAAGCTCCTGTCAAAACGGCAATACCAAAAGAAATGCCTGTCACAGCATATTTCCACGAAGATTCAGGATAATACTGGCAAAAAACATAACTCAAAAAAGCAGCTCCTGCAAATGCCATAGTTGTGTGTCCCGACGGAAAAGAACAATTCCAGTCGCCTTCATCTACCTTGCCTTGCGGATATCCATCAAAATAAACATAAGGTCGCGGTCTATAAACTACATTTTTTATCCATTCTTTTGTACCTTGAGCCAAAAGTAAAGTTTCGGCAAACATTGTTCCAATTGTAAACCATTGAGAATTTGGCGTACATAATAAAACAAACGGAGAAGCCATAGAAAGAACCATAGTTCCAGTTCCAACTATATGTAAAGTTTTACTGTAAGGGCGCATAAAAATTTGGTCAAAACTGTTTACATCAGCCTTTTTATAACTGCCCTGAACAAAATTATTTTCTTTTGCATGAAAAACATCGCTGTATAAAAAAGCAGAACCGGCAAGTCCACCGCTTACACCAAGAATTATTCCATCATTCAAAGGATTTAATTTAAAAGGCGGATTATCAGAAAAATCATCAGCAAAAAGATTATAGCCAAAACAAAAACATAGCAATGCAATAATTAACGAATTAATTTTTTTTTTCATAAAATCACCTAAATTATTTTTTATCAACTGAATCCATCATTATTTGAAGAAATTCATTTTTTGGAACAGGTTTTGAATAATAATATCCTTGTAAATAATCGCAACCCATTTGAGTTAATGCTTCAACATGTTCTTTTTTTTCAACGCCTTCCGCAAGAACAATCAAATCCATATCTTTTATCATTTTTATTGTAGCAGTAAGTGCCTTTAGTGCTTTTGGATCAGAAAAAGCTGCCCAAACAATATATTTGTCAATTTTTATCATTTTAAACGGAAGATTGAGCATATAATTCATGTTTGAATAGCCCGAACCATAATCATCAAGAGAAAGTTCAAATCCTGCATCAGCAAGTGTCCTCATGTTTTTTAAAAGAATTTCTGGGGTGTGAGCTGCAGAAGTTTCAGTAATTTCAAGGTTTATAATGGAAGTTGGAATTTTATAGACGCTTTGAATTGCAAGGATTTGATTTGCAAGAATTTCCTGCATACACTGAGCTACAGAAAGATTTATGTCTATCTTTTCAATTCCATATTCTTGTGGATTAATCAACGAAAGCATTTTACATACTTCTTCGAAAACAAATTCTCCAATGCGAAGGATTGTCCCTGTTTTTTCGGCAATTGGAATAAAATCTTCTGGAGAAATAAAGGAACCATCTTCATCTTGCAGACGGATTAAAGCTTCTGCACCAATTATTTTTTGTTTTTTTACAGAAAAAATCGGCTGATAGTAAACTTCAAACCTGTTATCAACAATTCCGTTCCTTAAATAATGTTCTATATAAACAGTTCTGTGTTTAAACTCCAAATCAATTTCATCAGCATAAATTACATTTTTTTTGTAACGTTCGTCATCTTTTATAAGATTTACAAAATCAAACAAATCGCTAGAAGTTTTTGCATATTTAGGACACTCAATTACACAAAATCTTGAAAAAAGTTTTAATTCTACATTATTCCACGTCCATGAAAAATCAAAACGTTTCTGCAATTTCATCAAAGTTTTCTGAATTTTTTCTTCACTCGGATTTTTTATTAAAATAAAAAAACATTCCGAGTTTATATTAAACACATTTTGATAGGAAAATTCTTGTTTAAGAAAATCTGCAACAAGACGTAAAAATTTATTTACCTGTGTCAAACCGATTGTATTTGCAATAAAATAAGTATCGTCAAGAATCAACGAAACACAGGCAAAATTATTTTTTCTTTTGAGAAGTCGTGTAGTTATCTGATCAAATGCAAATTGATTAAAACAGTCAGTTATACCATCAATAACATCTTCCTGACGCTGAATACAAAGATAAAACACAAGAGAAACCAAAGCAATTGCAAAATTTTGTACAAAAAGTCCATAAAAACAAAACTGAAGAATAACCGACACAACTACAATAATCATATAGAAAGATAAAAGATATTTTGTAGTCTTAGAAACTTCTTTTCTGTGGATAATTAAAATCAAAAAAGTAATCACCAGGTAAAAAGCAGAAATTACATAAGGAATTAAAAACCATATATTGTGATTTCTAACATACCCCACCCCTTTTACAATAGAAAATCCCATTGGATAAACATCGTTCAAAACTGGTGCCAGCCAAATAATCAAAAGGCAGCAGGCATAAGGTACAATCAAAAACATCTGTAAAAACCTGTATTTTTTGTAAGAATATTTTTTCTTTAAATCAATAAGTGAAAAACAATAAACAGCATATAAAACAGAAAATGAATTCATTCCGGAAAAATAAGTACATTCCATTATCCAGCGAATCCAGACAGGAACTTTATCTACCAAATATAAATCACAATACGAAGATGAAATTTCTAAAATTGAACAGGTTGTCAGAATATACACAATCATTGAAAAAATGCGCGTCTGCATGGAAGGGACAGTCCTTCTTTGATAATAGAAAAAAAGAAGAATTATTTCTATGAGAAGGGCTACAATGTCAAAGTCATAATTCAGTACATTCAGCATAATAAAAAATTGTTATATCATTATAATGCAGTTTGGACTTTTCGTCAAAGAAAAGTCTATAAAACAATCAAACAAATCAATATAGCATAAAATAAAATAGTTTTATCTATAAGTATTCCCATCATGTGCCTTATTCAATCACCCACTTTGTAAGCTGCTTTTGTTCACTTGAATAATTCACGCCCACTTTCACGATTTTTGCAGATTTTTTGAATTTTTTACAAAAAAATTACATGCCCTGAGATTTCTATACATTAAACTATACAAAATTAAACAATTATGCTATACTGCCTTTTGGAAGTGCCTGAACTGGCGGTTAGCTCCCAAACTCTACCGGCAATTGCTGGAATTTAATTTTGGGAGGCTTGCGTATGACTTGTGAATGTGTTATTGCTTTGGTAACTTGTGTTGCCACAATAATTACTACAGTTATAGCAGTGCTCTCTTATCTAAAAGATAAAAAAGAGTAAAAATATAGCCGCCCAAGTTTGACTCACTGACGGCGGCTATTCGCAAAAAGTGGAGATAACCCGATGTTCGGGCACTTCTTTCTTTTAATATACCACCAACTAGCTTTTTCGTCAAATCAATATAGCACAATGAATACCCCAAATCTGTAGCAATTTTCCAATAATAATCATTTGCTTCATATGCAAAAGAATTTGTTGAATCATCAAATACATAAACAGGTAAATTAAAAATCGGATATAAAAATAAATAAAGTCCTGACAATGCATTTTTATCAAAAAAAGGACGATAATAAACACCAGAACCTAAAGTCAAAAAGTCAGCATGATTTTTCAAAAATCACCCGACAACTATATTGACACAGAGGGCAGAGGGATCTCCTTCTACCGTCAATTCCCAAGTAGTATCATAACCTTTATCATTACTATTTGAATTCTGTTCAGATCCACCACAAATGAAAAATAATTCATCTGCATCCATTATTGAAAAACCACATTTTTCTTGTTCATAAAAATTTAAAATCATAATCACCTCTTTATATCTTACTCTCCAATAGTAAGCGTATTATTTTTGAAATTAATCTGTACAATTTTATCCTTAAATAGAGGATATCCCGCCGAAGAAAAAGAAGACAAAAATCTTCTTGCAGAAATAGACGCTTTTGAAAAAATAAAATCACTATATATAGCTCTTACATCTTTATAGATGTTACCCCCATAATAAAAAGTTGAAAGTTTTACTGTTTTGAAACGATTTGCTTTTTTATAATCATTATTCAAAAGATTAAAAATAAAATCTTCTGAAGGATAAATTGATTTTTCGTTATCGTAATTACTTCGTAAAGTGATTATTTCATTTCCAGTATCAAATAAGAAAAATTCTTTTCTATTTTCTATTTGTATTGTCATAAAATATAAAGGAGCATGGCCTCGTACCGAAACAGGAATCAAAGGCTCCTCTTTTCCTTCAACCATCATAGGTAAAAATAAGATTTCTCTCGCTTTATAATCAAAAGTAACCACCTCTGATTTTTGAATCAAAAAAGGAGTTCCTAAAATTCCATCATAAGTACTGTTTTTATCATTAAATTCAACAGAGAAATTAATGGAACCTAATTTATCACTACTTATTTTAAGTGTATCAAATTTTTCTAATTTTTTATCCTCGGGAATAAATGGAAGTATTTTTTGTACACCTCTATTCGTTAATATGTTATAATTTGAACCTGTATCGATCATAAAATCTAATACAAAATCATTTATCTTAAATTTTACAATAGGTCTATTATTAGAAAGATAAAATTGAAATTTATCATCATTAAATGAATTGCAAAAATCATATTCTTCTATAGAGGAACTTGTACAAGTTATAAGAAAAATTTGAATGAATATAAACATAAATATTTTAAATAAATTTTTCATATTAGCTCCATACTAGACAAAAAGAAAAACGTCTAATTGTCTAGTATAATTTTATTAATTAGCTTTAGGTTTTTTTTCTTCTTCCATGATGTTCTCTAATTACTATATTGTTTTCCTTACATAGAATGTCTTACTTGCTTGACCGTGTTTTTGCAAACGAATATTGCATTTTTGTAGTCTTAATTCTTTAAGCATCCAATAGGAACAACATAAACACCATCTTCTCTTCTATAGGCAAAGTTTCCTGTTCCTGTTAAAACCATAAGGAATGAAGGTGCTTTCATTTTGTTTGTATCAATCTTGTTGCTAAAAGTCTTTAAGTTTTCAGCTCCTTCTTCTATTAGTTTATCTCCTCCTAGCTTTATTTCAATTAAACCAAAAGAACCATTTCTCAAATGTATAACAGTGTCACATTCAAGTCCAGATTTGTCTCTATAGTGATATACTTCTCCATCAATGATTTCTGCATAAACTCTCAAATCTCTTACACACATTGTTTCAAAGAATAAGCACATAGTATTCAAATCTTTAATAAGATCTTCTGGACCTAAACCTAAGCTTGCTGTAGCGATTGATGAATCTATAAAATATCTAGTATCGGATGTTCTAATTGCTGTTTTGGAACGAAGATTTGGATTCCAAGCTGGCATATCTTCAATTACAAATATTTTTCTTAATGCATTTGTATAAGCATAAACAGTGTCATCGGTAATAAGTTCTGAATCATTCGCTGCAATATCATCTCTGATAACTGTATATGCAGTCTGTGATCCCTGATTTCTTGCATAAGATTTCATCAATCTTTTTGCTCTTTCTGGATCTCTTTTTACATCATCTACTCTAGAAATATCTGTGTTTACGATTGCATTGTAGTAATCAAAAGCTTGGTCGAGAGCTACATCTTTATCCATATTGACAGCTTCTGGCCATCCTCCTCTACAAATCAAAAATGCCAAATCATCTATATTCAATTTATTTGTAGCACTAAGTTGTTGAGGTTGATTAAACATTTCTTTTAAACTAACCTCACCTGTTGATTCTCCAGATTCATATAAAGACATTGGTCTCATTTTAATCCAAGCAAAACGACCTGTTCCTGTATGAAAAATCTCATCTGTTTTTGGAGGTACAGCAGACCCAGTAAGAATAAAATGACCATAATTTTCTCTATGATCAACTTCAAATCTGACTGCATCCCAAAGTTTTGGAGCAATTTGCCATTCATCAATAAGACGTGGAGTTTCCCCTTCTAGTAATTTTGATGGATTTATATCTGCCATCATGAGGTTTGAAGAAACATCTTCTGGTTTAGACATATATAAAATACTTTTAGAAAACTGTTCTGCGGTTGTAGTTTTACCACACCATTTAGGGCCTTCTATAAGGAGAGCTCCTTTTCCTCTGAGTTTTCTTTCAATTAGAATATCTGTAATTCTTGGCTTATATTTTCCCATAGGTATTATTATATATTATATTTGGGACTTTGGCAAATTATTATTTGTGATTTTGTCTGTTTTTTACTTGGGAAGTTGGCAGATTTATATTATGATGCTATAGCAATAAAATCAAAAGTTGCCCCTGGAACTGTAAAAAACAGACATAAATTTATTTTTCCTGTGTTAGAAGTTGGAGACAAACATGGATTTTTAAATGAATATAGTACATTTGAAATCTGCTACGGTGAATACACTTCTGAAAAAATAAAATCTATGAAAATTACCGAAACTAATTTAATCAACTAACTATATAAATAGAAAAATCAATAATAAAAATGAAACAGTAACTGCAATTATTCCCCATACTTTATAACGCTTGCATACCATTTTAAATTTTGTTATATCTTCAAAATATTCTTCTTTTAATTCTTTATCGCTAAAGAACAAACTCCGTATTCCCATTGTGAAAAGACATAATAATATAATTATATATACCATAAGATTCATACTCTTCATTTCCCTATAAAGTACATTATCGCTAAAAAGATTAAGCAAATAACCAACAAAATACTTAAAACCAAATTAGAAACATACAAGCGATTTCTTTTTTTTTCATTTTCATATTTCTTATATTTTATTTTAGGCAAAACGCAAAACAACCAAAAGAAATCAATTAATAGTACATCAAGCAAAATACATACAAACAATTTTAAATCTAAAAACATTCTAAACTCCTTTTTTTATCACGCTCTAGACTTAAATATACAATGGAATATTATTCAAAATATGCAGTATTCCTAAGAAAAATACATTTGGATATTCCTTGTAAATTATTAGCGTGTAGATTTGAAAAATAAAACAAGCAATAAAACTATATATTGATAAATCAAAATGAGCAATAAAGAATAAAGTACTTGTAATAATCACACACCAAGGTAAAGCTAATTCCCTTATATAGAGATTTTGAAATAATCCAATTTTAAATAAAAGTTCTTCAGAAAAACCTGCAACTAAAAACATAATAATATATAAAAATCTATCTAAATGACTAAAATTCAACGAAAATGTTTTATCAATATATTTTACTTTCACCGAGAAAAATAATTTAACTAAAATAAAAGCAAAATACAAAATCAGTAACAAAATCAATTTTTTATTTTGTTTCGGAAATTTTTTCTTATTTAAAACAAAATCACGATTAAAATATATTATTCCAATACTAACACAAAGATTTAAACAAATCTGAATCGTTATCTCGCAATAAAAACTAATATTTAAGAAATTTATTATTAAATTAGTTAGTGTAATAAATAGATAAAATATTATAAATTGTAGTATCCCATCATTTTTTTTCATATATTCCTCATTTTCAAGCAAAGATAAATTTTCATCTTTGCTTGAAAAAAATAGGCTCAATCATTTTTTTTGTGTTTGAAACCTACATAGTTTATTTTTTTTAAATCAGGAAATTTGTCTAATCCTTTTATGGATATAAGCTCGGGCATTCCCCCAACATTCAATTCCAATTCCTTTACCCCTTTTTTTATCATAATCTGATAAGTACCTTGAGTAGTTTTTATTGTGATTAGTTCTTTCTTTAAATCATTCATGGAGAAATTGTCAATTGTTGTGGATTGAAGTTTGAATCGGCATAAGTTTTAAGC